>MDSZ01045937.1_pt1 | contig 12874 bp, 7 predicted proteins | sample 811201 | NCBI WGS metagenome assembly MDSZ01 (sample SAMN05326647, study PRJNA326480) | marine metagenome | isolation source: seawater | place: Indian Ocean: North | collected 2010
CCCAAAAGTATCTGAATGTTCGTATGTGTGATCTGGATGTTCGTAAGCTGAATTTCCTCTCGGCGTAGATGTGGATTTTTCTGCTATTGAAGCATTTTGGTCTTTGCCCCACATCGGAGGAGAGTGAGACTCGGAACCCATTTTCTGGGCGAAATCCTCATGCTCAGAATAATACTTTGCGTTGGTTTCCCTAACAATAGCCCTACCCTCCATCGACCAATGCTCTTGCACATTAGCAAGGGTATGAAAATCTTCCGTAGGTTCAATCTTCGCACCTGCAATGACTCGGTTGCCATCAGTGTGCATTAGGGAACATGTGTTGAATCCAGTGCCAGATCCGACTCTACCCACCCGTGAGCGCCCCTGCCCAATTGTCGAGATAACGGTAAAATCAGCCAATCCGGGTTGCACATAAAGAGGGACAGTGATCTCATGATGATCTCCAACTGTAAGTTTTACCATGGGAGCTTTTTGTTTGCCGTCTTGAAAGACTGCAGCATCAGGTGCAATCTGCCCATTTTTATTAAGCATCGTGGCCTTGGGCAAAAGTCCAAGTTCAGGATATTTCTTCTCAAGTTCCTTTGCTAAAACGGGGCTAATTAAAAGAGCATTATCCCAAGTCAGTTTGGTAATCGGATGCGGACACTCCATCATCCATCCATTATTTGAAAACTGTCCGTCCCAAGTATGAAAATCCGGAATGAGCAAAACCTCAAGAGAAGAACCCGAAATATTAAGATCTTCTTGCTCGATTTTCAAAATTGCCTGATCGGCATCAGGTAAATCTGCCAGAATCTTTGGATTTGCTTTCGCAACCCCATTTTTAAGAAATCCCTCGAAATTTCCTTTCAATTCGGAGTGACTTTCGAAAAACTCTTGCGATAAGTCGTGGGAATTTTTTTCTTCACCAAGAAGACATGAAAGTATTTCCAAATCCGACAGGGTGTCGAAAAGAGGAGCAAGGAGGGGTTGAACTGGAGAGTAAGTGTCTTCAGTCCAGTTTGTTCCGATGTCCCAACACTCTAAAAAGTGGGACTGACCAATATGATAATCACAAAACTGAGAAGTTTCATCCAGCGAGTGCCCCAAACGGAAAGAAGTTTTGACTTCATTAAATAATTTATCCCATCCAATTGATGGGCAATGATATACGGGGTTACCTCCGACAACAATCAAAGTCTCTACTTCTTTCTTTAAGATAGAATCCTGAAGTGATTTAATGCTACCAAGGGAATTTTCGGTTTTAATGTATTTCAGCGAAGAAGATTCGTTACCTAAGACTTGATTGATTTTATAGGTGAGCAAATGAACCGAACCGGGTAAATGGCTGCCGGAGACAACAAGCGACTCTTTAGGTTTTGAAAGCAAATCCGCAACACATTCGGCAGCCCACTCAGAATGGGATTCAACCGATTTAGACAGGACTGATAAATGCTCGGTAAGATTTGAATTTTTATTGCCAGTTGATTCAAGGAGCTTGAGTAAAACGAGTGCTGCGAAGGCTTCAATTTCAATTGAAGACAGTCTTAATCTGTGATCCGCAACGCCTCCTGTAATCGAAAGATCTGATTCGACAGAGTAGAGACGGTTCATTTTCTTTGCATCTTTGGCAGATAGGACTTTTCTGCCAGGCATAAATTGCTTCGTGTTAACAGAGGAATTAGGCTCTCTGTGTCCAAGAAAGTCCGAATCTAAAGCGAGGACTCGTTTAGCCTTTGAGAAATCAGGACAAGCACGGAGTGATTTGTCACTTCCAAGAATGTTACCTAAAGCTTTTTCAGGACTCTTAAAGTCTACAGGGTCATGGGTGTAGATTTTGATTCCTTTGGAACTCAATTCTTCAAACTGGGAATTACGTATACAGGAAAAACTGGAGTCAGCTAGGATGGCAACATTGTCAAGATTTTCCAGATTCGAAATCTTCTCTAAAATTTGTGTCGATTGAACCTTTTTCCAACGAGTAGAAGATCCATTATTATTGCTGGAGGATTCTTTACCGAAGCAGCCTCTTGCACGATCAGGATCATAAAGATCAAGGATACTGGCTTGTGTGTATATGTCAGTGCTTCCACCGCCTTTGGTAAAACTTGGATTTCCTTCGATTTTGGTTGGACGGCCTTCGTGAGACTCGACAATGAGGGGGATGAATCCACCAGATGTGGGACGGGAACTTGAATAAAAGGCTGGAATTCCAGGAATGAGTTCTTCCGGACTCTTGCCATGAGGTAAGATGGCATGCTCGGGACGACGGCAACCTGTCATGCCCAATCCTGCGAGACCAAAGGAGGCAGCCATAACTTTAAGGAAGCCTCTTCTCTGTACGCCATCGATGAGACTCGCACCTTCAGGGAACTCTCTTTCAACCCAGCTTCGGAAACCGGGTGTGTCCGCCAAATCATCCAAGCTTTTCCAGTACTGCTTGCCTTGAACTTCTTGCAAATTGGAATTTTCTCTAATCATCGATGGCACCCCGTACAACTTAAGGGAGGATTAACTCCCCAATTTTCCTTGATCTTCAGACCCGCATGAAATTGAGCAAGGTCATGGGATTCACCCTTTTTGTGGGGAGCGTGCCAACCTAAGTTGGTAACCTCGCCCATCGGTCTTAAGGACTCTTCTGGTTTGCGGTGGCAGTCCAGGCAGAAAGACATACTTAAGGGTTCAGAGTGATGGACCACCTTCATCTGATCAATCCTTCCGTGACATTCAACGCAACTAATACCTCGGTTAACATGAATGGCGTGGTTAAAGTAAACATAATCGGGTGTCTTGTGGATTCTAACCCAAGGAACAGAGGGACCTGCGGTTAAGAGCCCGTCACCATTAAGATCTTCTCCTTCCGAGAGTTCTCCATCCTTGTTTGCATCTTCGCCATAGTAAGAGTTCCGAATTGGCTCAAGTAGCGGTGAGTCTGCTTTCACATTCTTGTGGCAGGACATGCAAACATTGGCACCAGGTATGTTGGCATGTGAAGATTTGTCGGCCCCGTGGTGACAATACCTGCAATCCAAGCCGAGCTGTCCCGCATGAAACTCATGGTTGTAGTCTACGGGTTGTTTGGGCTGATATCCAACTCTGGTGTATTTGGGAGTGGCGTAATAGGTTATTCCAGCAACAATTGCTCCACCAAGCATTCCGAGGGAGATGATTAACTTGATTGGTAAGGTATTAGTCCAGCGTGGAAAGATGTTGCGCATGCTTTAAGAGAGCGGATAGAACTATTTAGGCAAATTGAGAAAGAGTAATTTTTAACGGCACTACAACTTTTATAAATCTAGCGGTATATGCCTACAATATTAAAATTTCTAAAGGTATACTATTAATAAAACTTAATGCTGCTTATTAGAAGGAATTCCAAGAAATGAAATTTGTTTGCCTGAATATTTAAATGTCTATTGCTGTTTTGGTATGAAAATTTCATCAATTAGGACTGAGGTTGTTGTCGCAGGGGGCGGATTGGCAGGAATTGGAGCCGCGATTGCGGCAGCCCGTCGCGGTTGTTTGGTGGTTCTAGTTGAAAAACAATCCTTTCTCGGTGGAAAAGTTGGAGAGAAACAAAGATATCCCCTTGATCAAAAGAGTTTGATGACTCACCCTTATCAAAGGGAAAGTGGTCTGTTTGACGAACTTTGGAACCGTTTGTTCAGTGGAAATTTAGAGGGTAATTACGTTGGTCAAGCAAGGGTTTTTAGGGACTGGCTGGAGAGTGAGTGCAAAATTAAGATTTTGCTGAACACTGAAATTAACAAAGCCACCATTGATAAAGGTCGTATTGAGTCGGTGAATGGACTTGATCGTATATCCAATGAAACCTGTGCAATTGTTGGAAAGTATTTTATCGATTGCACTGGAGTGGGCAGACTCGCAGAATTATGTGGAGTCAATGGCGAAAAAATGATTGACCAAAATGAGCTTTCAAATGGCTCCTTTAATCAGAAAAAAACCTCTGGTTTAGCAAGTTTAGGCTGTTTTATTGGGATTGAAAAAGGGTCTGGGACTTACGATTTCAAATGCCCGGATTGGGTAACTTTGAGGTGGGAGGAAAACTGTACGATATCCAAACTAAATTTGATGGAGTCCTTGGAAAGGTCAATGATTGGAGAGCATCTTGTTGAGTGGAGTGGGTCTTCAACAATGAAAAAACTAAGCTCTGACGAAATTGCATACAGTGCCTGGGATTACCTCAAAAATCGATCACCCAGTAAAAAAGCTTTAGCCAACTTGAAACTATCTTCCATTTCGGATGAAGTTTTTGGAGAATTTCCGTTTAGGGGTAAGGGCTACCATAGAATGGAGATCGATGATTTATCTGGTGGTAGAACTTTTCACGATTCGATCGCTTTGGGGCGTGCTCCCATCTATCAAACATTTTCAGGATTGCGAACCCACAAGGATATTCATCCCATACCTCAACCATTTGAAATTCCAGCACGGGCAATTATTTCCAGTGATTGCAAAAACTTGCTTTTTGCAGGAGCCGTCACCTCAGCAACAGCTTTGGTCTCGAGGAGCCTGGGCACTCCTTCGTGTGCTGCTCAAGTTGGAATTGGAGCAGGTTTTCTTGCGGCGGAAAGTATAGTTGCAAACAGACTGCCCCGAACACTTGCAAAGGAAGGCTATGCGGATGAGTTGAAAAAGAAATTGGCCAGAATAAATCAGTCTTGCTCAATTGATCATGTGGTTGATTACGACAATCTTGCCATTGACGGCAAGGTTTCCGCGTCCTCAACCCTTTTTGATTGGTCGAAGGCAAAAAAGAAATTAGCCGAAAGGATAAATACTAACTCTTGTCTGATTCAGTTTCCTTTGATGACGGAAAAATTGGATCGAATTGAGTTGCTCATCGATTTTTCCTCAAAGCAGGAACTTGCCGTTAAATTACTTGAGGGTGCAGGCTATCATTGTTCAACCCCTGGTCATTGTTTGTACTCTGAAACTATCGTGACTGATGCCGGTCAAAATAAATTGTTATTAGAGCCATCCATATCTTTGAACAGGAAATCTTGGCATTATCTTGAAATCACTTCCAACCAATCTTTTTCCGTTCCCCTTTTTGCAGATGGCCCGGTTGGATATCTCTTTCACGAAAAAATCAAAAGAAATGCCAAAATTATGTCAGGAGACATAAGGGACTTTATCCCTCGCACCACTACTTCGCCTCAGCCGTCTTTTGCGCCAGAAATTTCAATTTCTCCAGTAGCTGAAGTCTTTTGCGCTGAGAATGTGATCAATCCGTATCATCGACCCAATGAATTGCCACAACTATGGATTTCTCAGGCATCGAACTTTAAGTATCCTGAATTTTTGGAAATCGAATGGACTTCTCCATGCCCAATATCATCGATTGAAATTACCTTTGATGGCACTTGCGACTTCATCTATCCCGGGGTTCCCACAGAAATGAATGGAGAAAACTTTTCCTCGTTGGTGAGGGGTTACAGAATTTACGCATTGGATGTTTCGAATAATTCTTCCTTACTTGTCGAGGTGGAAAATAATCGAGATTCATTTAGGGTTCATGAGTTTGATACTCTAAAGGTAAAGGGCATCGAGCTCGAAATTCTTTCGACTCATGGACTAAATCGGGCTCAGGTTTATCAGGTCCGGGTATATTCCTGAAATATTCACCTTGCATAGTTTAATTCTCCAATCCATATTTTAAGAAAATGAGAGTTTTAGCAGTCTTGTTCCGAATTTTTAGTTTATTGGGTTTGTTGTCTCTGGCTGGGCTTTTATGGCTCAAATTCGATACCCAGACTAAACAGCAAATTTCATTTCTGGACGAAGTATTGGATGATGCCTACACTGTTCTGCAGTCCGAAAATAAGCAGTGGGAGGATATCTCTAAGAAAAAGAGCGACTTCAACGATGTCTTTGAAGCCAATGAGCAAATCCCTGAGGGCGAAGACAACTTATTGTCCTTGGCAGTTGATGAATTGAGAACTGCTGAGGATGGAATCTTCAGAAACCAAAACTATCGCGAACGTTTGGATCTCACGACAAAAGAGTATGGTGCGGGCTCGCTTTATTGGGACGCTGAGGCAAAACTCTGGAAGGTTTCAGATGGTTATAAACTTGAGTCTCCAGCCGGTTTTCAGGATCCCTTCCAGGATTTGAAGGAGTTTCCCTACAAAGACAAGAAGCTTGAAGACGGTACAATCATTAAAGGTGTACCCAGACATCAGCGGCTCAGGACGGTAATTGGAATGTTTTACAAAGATCGGCACGATAGACAGTCCCAAGTTACAAAACTGCGTTCCATGATCGTCACTCGTGATGAGGAACTTCGCCAATTTCAAAATATGTGGGCTCGGGAGAAGCAGATTAAAGAAGAGACTCAAGATGAATTGGCTGATACTCAAATCAAATTAAAGGGAGTGGAGGCCGATCTTGAGAATGAGAAAAAAGAACGCCAGAACGAAAAAGAGGCAGCGGAACAACAGATAACAGTGCTTAACACTCGTGTGGCCGAAATGGAAACGGAGAAGCAGGAAATGCTCAAGGTTCACGAGGCAGAACTGGACGAATTAAATGAAGAGCATAAGCAAATTCTTGCTCAAAAACAGGAGGAAATAAGAAAGGCCGATGCGGATGGATACAAGCGGGGTATCGATGAGATGCTTGCGAAGCAACAAGGAGGAGAAGTTGCGGAAGACGAAATTTCTGAGGAAGTTAATCCTTTTCTGGTTAAAAAGGAAAGTACGCCTATTCCTGTGATTAACGAAATGGATGCAATTGCCGTTGCCAATCAAAAGCAGATTTCTGAAATTGGCGCACCCTCAACAATCGCCCGGGTGGATAGTAAGTCTGGAATGTTGCTCCTGCCTTTTGGGCAGGAACGAGGGGTAATGCAGGGAACGGTTTTTACCGTATGGAAGGATAAGCGGGAAGCTGCTAGAATTAGAGTGCAGAGCTCAAGGGATGGATATCTTTTAGCCTACATTTTACCAAGATTTGGAGAACCTCAAAAACTGCGTCCCGGAGATTCGATCTATATCATCCCCGAAGAGGAGCAGAAGTTATAAATCATTCATGAAAATATTCTCTTTTATAAGAATTCTTATTTTAATCCCCCTTTTCGCTGTGAGCGGGTGTTTTACGGCCTCTCCTGATGATGATCGTATGCCACAGGGACGTCCTGCCAGTTGGGAGTACAGTCTACCCGGTGGTTTCGATCGAGGTGGTTTTAACCGTTAGCTCTCTGACATCATATAAACGGTCTTGTCACCATGGGTGAGGATGGTTGCCTGTATCTTGTAGCCACACCTATTGGTAATATGCTTGATTTTACCCCTCGGGGGCGAGAAGCATTGAGTGCTTGTGACCTTGTCGCTTGCGAAGATACGAGAGTGACAGCCAAACTTTTGTCACGTTTTGAAATTTGCGCACCTATGATCTCCTACCGTGAGGAAAATGAAAGAAAGAGAAGTGAATTCCTTGCCAAGGAAATATGCGATGGAAAGAAGGTTGCACTGGTTTCAGATGCGGGTTATCCGGGCATTAGTGATCCTGGCTTTCGTTTGATCCGAGAATGCAGGAGAAAAAATCTTAAGATTGTTGCCATTCCCGGTCCCAATGCAGCGATTACTGCCCTATCTGTCTCCGGTTTGCCGACCCATAATTTTCTATTCCTGGGCTTTCCTCCAAAAGGAAAATTAGCATTTCAAAATTTGCTTCGCAAATGGATTGAATTTGAAGGATCCCTTATTTTTTACCAATCAAAATATAAGGTTGAATCTACCTTTGAATCGCTTGAGGCGGTATTCGGTGAATCGCGTTACATTGCTGTTTCAAGAGAACTCACCAAAATGCATGAAAACACTGAAGTCGGAACTATTTTACAGGTTAGGGAAAGATTTCTATCTTCGAGCCAAAAAGGAGAATTTACTTTTGTTGTTGCCCCATCAGGGTTCAAATTATGAGGGGAAATGATGGTACTCAGTTTAAAAAGGTAGCGGTTGTTGATATTGGATCGAATTCTTCGAAAATCCTGATTGCAAAGGTAAATTCGGACGGTTCGGTTTTTCCTGATCTGGAGCGCAGTTTTCCCTGTCGTTTGATTAGTTCGGAAACAATCGAGACTGGAAAAATCGGTGCTTCTGAGGTACAAAAACTGATTGATGCATTGCACCAGCTTTTGGAGATGGCTTCAACATCCTCACCTGACTGCTTGGTTCTGGTCGCAACTCAAGCCCTTCGTAATGCTAAAAACAAGTCTGAAATCATTCGTGAGGTTAATGAAAGGTTTTCTTTGAATCTAATTGTATTGAGTGGAGAAAAAGAAGCCGAATTCATTGCAAGCGGAGTGTGTGCTGACCCAAATCTGAATGGGAATCAGTCATTTAAGGCATTTGATTTGGGTGGAGGAAGTCTTGAACTGATCGAATGTGACCCCAATAGGCAAATTTTCACAAAAAGTCTTCCATTGGGGGCACTCAGCATCGCTGCAAATTATCCGTTTGATTTTAATAATGCTCTTACTTCTTCGGTTAGGGAAGATTTGGAAGAAAATGTATTCACTCAAATTTCCCAAAGTGGGTTAAATCAAATTCAGGGCGCCAAATTAATCGGTTTGGGGGGAGCCATCTATTGGTTGAGAAAAATTCTCAGTCAGAGAAAATTTGTCGATTTTAACCAACATCATATGTTCTCGTCTAATGAAATTTCAGAACTTTCTAAATATGTCTGTGAAATGACACTTGAAAAAAGAAAGGTGGAGTTTCCTGAAATTCCTTCCGACCGGATTGATGTATTGCCCGTTGTTTGCATTGTTGTTGAGCAACTCATGCGCTGCTTTAATAGTGAATGCTTTTTTCACTCATTCTATAATCTAAGATACGGGATCGCTTCAAGAGTGGGGATGTCACAAGAATTGGGAATCCTTTCTGACCAATAGAAAATAGCAATAAGGCTCGATTGAATTGAAATCGTGCCCCCTTGAGGACATGGGGAAAATTATCTCCCGGTTTTTCCAGTCCGCATTTAAGTTAAGGGCAACGCTAGAGTTGGTGGGATTACATAAAAATAAAAACTCTTCCTGTGATTTGCGATGCCGAATTACCAAATGGATGAATTCCGAACGTTGAAGATTCGAATCTTCATAATAAAGACAATCATCAAAGGCTGCTAGACGAGTGAAGATTCCTCTGTCAGAGAGCCTGAATCTAATGATTTCGCTTAGCTCTTCGTGAATATCGGCATATCGATTGAGTCTATCGTAATCCAGTGCGTTTATTTCTTCCTTTTGGTAAGTGTTGCGCACGCCTTGTTTGCTCCTGAGAAAGTCTTGACCCGCAGAAAGCATTGGGATGCCCGGAGAAAGCAAAAGGATTACCATAGCTAATTTAGCTTGAGAAATCTCTATGTCACTCGGATTTGTTCCTCCATTTTTACTCGTTGTGCAGATGCGGTCGATAAATGAATAATCGTCATGCGATTCGACATATTGGACCGACTGCCATGGCAACTGGTTTTCCATATCAAGTTTTCCCTGCATCAGCAGAATTATCTGATCTTTATCAGTGCCTCTTGTGACAAAAGAAAGGAGGGATTCCCTGCATCTGTCACTCCAAAGCGAATAGCTCGTTTCATTTGCTTGAGTCGGAAGTCTTCCGCGAAAGCTCCATGGTTCTGCAATCAAAATTATTCTAGGATTTATTTCCCTGAGCTCTCTTTCAATTTCCTTAAGCAAATCGATGCCAAGCAACTCAGCTAAATCAAAGCGGAAACCGTCTACGTTATAATTCCGGACCCAGTGCTTGAGGCTATCGATAATCAATTGCTTAACCGGTTCTGCATCACAACGCAGATCATTTCCGCATCCACTGTGGTTTGTCAGCCGTCCGAGCTCATCCGTCATTAAATATAATTCACGGTCAATGTTGAGTAGATGGTTTGGGATACCCACATGATTGTAAACAACATCTAATATGACGGCAATTTTGGCATCATGAAGAGCGAGAACCATCTCTTTGAATTCTTTTTCTGCCAAATGTGGTTGGCTGGCATATTCGGATGAGGGAGAAAAAAAGTTCACTGGCATGTAACCCCAGTGATATTCCTCTTTTGATTTTGCATCGAATTGACAAACAGGTTGCAGCTCGATCGCATTGACTCCCATTTTCCTGATATAGCAATTTTCCTGCCTCAACCACTTGGTTAATCCACGAAACTCCATTCTTTCCGAAGAAGAAAGGCTGATTGGCGCTTTTTTCAAAAGGTCACGAACGTGAGCTTCCATAATTACCAGATCTTTGGGTTCCGGAGCCAGAAACAAGTCGTTTTCTTTCTGAATTGGCTTATCTTCAGATTTTCTTAACAGCCCAGGACCCTCCCTGCTCAAACTTCCCTTTGCATAGGGATCAAGAATCCTTTTTTTGAAAGGATTCGCATGCCCGTTTCCGATGGAGTGTTCAATTTCGTAGAAATAGATAAGATCTTCCTGTTCCACCTTTATTCTAATTTCCCATACCCCGTCTTTATGCAGAGTCATTGGCAGCTTTCTTAATCCCCCTCTCTCTGTAAAGTTTTTGCCCAGTTGCAGGGTTACATTTCGTGCGCGAGGGGCAAAAAGTCTGAATGTGGCGAAACTCCCCAATCTATTCGCCCCGAGGTTTTTGCAGCGATGAGAAGTCCAATTTGTCAAAAAACTCGGATTTTCACTCTCAATGATTTGAAATTTGAGAATGTCTGCACCGGACCTTTCATTGTTGAAAAGGTAATTTACCGCTCCAGGAGTAGATTCCTCAATGCATGGAAGAAAATCGGGAGGATTTAACCATAGACCATCTGAAGTCTTGAACTTAAAGGGAAATTGACTTTTTAATGGCAATTCCTGGCAAGCCATGGAAAGAGAGAAGTTATTGTCGATATCTTTTTTCAACAGCCATTTGTCGGAGTCCTTATTGTCTTTTAGCCAATTGTTAAATTCAGAAGCGAGGAAGATTTTTGGATCTTTCCCCATACCTTTTATCGATGTGGGATCGACTACAAATTTGACGAAATTTTCGAAGATTGAATAGCCTCCCAATTTTGCACGGGAAGTTTTGTCCAGAAGTTTGAAGTTTGTGCCCAACAAACCGGCTTCCTCTACGAGATCTTCGGGCAGGCGGTCTTGTTTCCAGTCTTTTTCCAAAAAGACCAACCCTTGAGCTTTTTGCCCGATCCATACTTTACCACCACGAAAATACACTCTATATGCTTAATAGGTGATTGGATTTCATCCGCAAACCGAAAAATTTTGCGACTGTCAGTCTTTTTATTATTAAGCCCATATGAATTTGCATGAAAAAACCTTGGTCGCCCTTTCCGGTGGAGTGGACAGTGCTGTGGCAGCCAAGTGTCTCGTCGAAATGGGGCATGCGATAGAGACTGTTTACGTAAAGACTTGGGAACACGAAGATGATCTGCTTGGCCAATGCCCTGGTGCTCAGGATTTGATCGATGCTCGTCTGGTCTCTGAAAAAATTGGGGTTCCTTTTCGAATTGTAAATCTTATGGACTTTTACCATCAGCATGTTGTTGAGCCTATGGTGGAGGGTTATGCAGATGGCATTACTCCAAATCCGGACGTTTTGTGCAACCGTGAGATGAAGTTTGGTGCCCTTCTGGACTATGCCTTAAAAGAGGGTTTCTCTGCTTTGGCAACTGGTCATTACTGTCGCAGAGTGGAATCGCCTTGCGGAGAGATTCAGTTATGGGAGGGTAAAGACAAGGACAAGGATCAGTCGTACTTTCTGTCGCGCATAACCTCGAAGCAACTTCATTATGCGCGATTCCCACTTGGTGAGATGGAGAAAAGAGATGTGCGGTCCCTTGCCAGGAAATACGACCTGCCCGTGGCTGACAAAAAGGACAGTCAGGGGATATGCTTTCTGGGGAAAGTCAAGGTAACTGATTTTCTATCAAATTTTATTGATGATAAACCTGGAGAGATTGTAACAGTTGATGGAGTCGTTGTGGGAAAACACAAGGGACTTCACCGTTACACTCTGGGGCAAAGAAGAGGGATTGGTGTTCCTTCGAACACAGATCACGAAAACTTTGTGGTAACGGGAAAAGATCAGACTGAAAATCGATTGATTGTGGCGTTTGAAAACATTAGTGAAAAAACTCTTTGGGCTGATACGTTTGAAATCTCCGATCTTTCATTTCTTTCTCAGTCCAAACTGACATCTTCAAATTCACTTTTGGGAAAGGCAAGATATCGTGATCCATCCACCCCCATTTTGTTTGAAGCAAAAGAACATGGTTGTGCGAAAATTACCTTTTCCATGCCTCAGCGAGCACTGACTCCCGGCCAAGTACTTGCGATTTATAGCGACGAGCAACTTATTGGGTCAGGGATATACAAGTTGCAGCAGCAAGGCAGAGCCTCCCTTTCAGCTTGATCTAAATGATGTTTTTACGATAAAAAACCAACTAATGCGTTTACGCCTTCCCAAGAGAACCCGTACCAAACTTCCCATTGATGAAGATCAAGTTCCTCTCAAAACGAAAGAGAACTTGGAAGAATATTTGCAGTCTGCCATTTCTTTCCTTCAAACACAGGAAGCGGTTTTGGAAAGAATTCTAGGTATTCTTGAGGAGATTTCTGAGCTTGAGTCAACCATCAAGGCCGATGTTATCAGAAACATAACCAAGGCTCAGGAAGAACAGTCTAAGAAGAGGTTTAAGAAGCTTCGTAGAGAGCTCAAGGGTTTGTCCAAGCTCAAATTTAATCACAGGGAGCTTTTCAGTCAGAATGGTATCGACACTTCATTCAAATTATTTCAGAAAGCCAGTCCCAGTGTACCTCAGATCAAGCAACCTCCGGCAAAATCCTACATCGACCCAATTAAAGTCACCACGGACGGATTGAATTCCGAAGCGCTAC
>MDSZ01151482.1_pt1 | contig 12873 bp, 14 predicted proteins | sample 811201 | NCBI WGS metagenome assembly MDSZ01 (sample SAMN05326647, study PRJNA326480) | marine metagenome | isolation source: seawater | place: Indian Ocean: North | collected 2010
CACCCGCACCGTGGTGGGCATGGAGGGCACGCCACAAATCGCCCTCATGATGCTCGTGCTTGGCCTTCTGGCATGGTCATGGCCTCGGCCGCTGAGCGGTGGGAGGCTGGACGATCTTCGTCGATGGCTGCCTGCGGTCGGCTGGACATGGGCCATGCTTTCCCGCTTTAGCGCAGCATTCAACCCTTCAGCGTGGCCTCATTTTGCGGCCAGACTGGGTGCGGAAGCCACCATGGTTGAGCGCATGGCGGCGGTGGTCTCCGGCGATGGCCTTGTGCTCATCGGGATGGCCATACCGCTGTGGTGGGCCACCCTCGATTCACGCGAGGACGGAGCATGGCAACGCGCGGAGGTCGTCGTGCCCTTGGCGCTCATCGCCATGCTTGGGCTTGAGGGAGGTGTGGAACGCATCGCCTCGGCGCCGAGCAGCCCCACCGTCGTGGCCAGCGGGTGGGACGCCTTCCTTTGCCTGTACGTGCTGGTGTTGGGCGCAGCGTGGATGGAATGGCGTCCAAACCTGACGATGGTCGCTGCAGGCGCGGCATCGTTGGTGGCGCTTGGGATGTTCTTGCCGATGGTGGCGGCCGATCCCGGTTTGCAAGCCGCACGCGGGCCGGGATTGCTGGGCGCAGCTGCAAGCCTCGCTTTGGCTCCACGCGCCTTCCCACGTCCCTCCATGGCCGCTCCGCAAGGCCTTGCCCTTTGGCTGGGTCTGAGCATGATGATCAGCATCGTTGTGATGATGGCCTTGCTTCCCCGTTTTGGAGGATACCAGACGTGGGCGGTCGTCGGCGTGGTGCTGCGCAGCACCGCGGTGGTGGGCGCGGCCGCCGTGGTCGCCTTGCTCTCCCTTCGCCTCGGCCTTGACGCACAAGCCCAAGCCACGTGGACCATGGGTCGCCGGGCGTGGAGCGTCACGCCCTTGCTGTTGCTCGTTGTGCTGCCTGCGGTTGCCCTTGTGGCGGTCTCAATGTGCGTGGGTTCTTGGGCGGCTTGGGCGGTGCTTCGGTGGTGGCCAGCGGGTCAGGAAAACGGTGTCTGAAGCGACGATGAAGACCGAGCCGCTTATGAGCGAAAGGGGCAGGGTGGCGCGGGGCGTCTCCGGACGACCCGGATGGGATTTGCATGGGACGAGCGTTTCGCTGCGGCGTTGAAAAAAACCGAAAATTGAACGCAAGAGCGAGCGCCAAAAGGTGGCCTGTTCGTGACCTTGCTCCATTGATCGCCCGCACCCAAGAACACGGGCGGGCCATGGGTCCCGCAGCACCGATTGAGGCGTTGATTCGCATCGAGGGTGATTCATGGATGTTCGAACGTGCCGACCCCAACGCTTTGGCGGCCGCACGGCACCGAATTGTGGTTCACGAGAACGGTGCGCCCCTCAGTCTTGGAGGGTGCACCGACATGACGACCGCACTCGACGTTGCTCGTCGGATGGCCGAAGTCGACGGCCGTGTGGTGCTGATTCAGAACCTCTGATCAGGCAATGGCGCGCCAGATGGCTTGGACGACGCCCATGTTGACCATGTAGAAGAAGCCGGCCAAGATGATGCAAGCGGCGTAGACCTGCAACTTGGTGATGCGCCAGGCGTGCTCCGATTCTTCGTCGAAGTACCGGATGAGACCTGCGGCCTGCTGAATGCCACCGCCGTCGTTCTTCTTCGCCATGGTGCTCAGCCCTCCGAACCGCCTTCTCCTTATGAACGCGACGCGGCTTACGTCAGGTCCACCACGTCGAGGTCGTCTTCCGTGCTCAACACGGAAACGGCTCCATCGTGGTGGTCGGTGAGGGGGCTGTCGTCCAAGGGGTCCACCTCGATCAGCGCGGCTTCGGCTCGAGCCAAGGCCCGCTCGACGCCAGGTGCGTGGTCTTCACTCAGGGCCTTGCGAGCATGTTCGAGGTCCTCGTCGGCCTCCATCAACCGGTGTTGGCGCAGGGTGGACGTGGACTCGTCGTCCACCTCATCCAACCACGCGTGGAGGCGCTTGGCCACGGTTTCTCGCCGGTGTTCCATGGCGAGGATGTCTTCGCGCAGCCCGTCACGGCCCCGTTGCACCGCTCCTTTCCACGCCTTTGCATGCGTGGAGCGGTTCAGGTCGAGTCCACGAAGGATACGGTCCGCAGCAGCAGGCCAGGAAAAGTCCCACGGCAGGCGGCCCAAGGCGGCCGCCAGATCGAACACTGCGCGATCTCGGAGGGCTTCTGAGCCGTGAAACTCAATCACGTTCAGGTAACCTTTGGTGAACAGGCCAAAGCCCCAGTACGGTCGTGAATGGATGCGGACGGTCATGTCACCTGCTTTGACCTCAAGTTCCCACCGCTGCTCATCGAATTTTGGTGGTCGGACCATCGTCAGGGTGGCCGCTTCTTGCAGACCATGGATCATGGCCGTGGCCACGTCGCCGAGGTACACCACGTCCGGGCCTTTGCCTCCACGCCGGGGCCAGATTCGGCCCTCGGCGTCCACCGAATGATGCGGTCCAGCCCGCACCACTTGGGCCGCCAAGCGCAACGTGTTCGGCATACGAAACGTCCACGAATCCCTTGGTTCAAGGGTCCACCGGTGCTTCGATTCATCAGACAAGTTCTTCAACGGCTGAGGGCATGCTCCGAGCGGTGAACCTGACATGGCAGGAAAGAACAGCGGCAAGGACCTGACGGACCTCCCCGGCGTGGGAGCGGCCACGGCGAAGAAACTCAAGGATGCAGGTTTGACCACCGTGGCCAAGATCCGAAAGGCAGGCCGGGACGGTTTGACCGCCGCTGGCATCAGCACGCCAACCGCAGCCCGCATCCTCAAGGGGCTGGCTCAAGACGCAGGCAGCAAGGCCACAGAGGTTGCAAAGAAGGCGTCCGCGAAGGCAAAGGAAGCCACCAAGAAAGCCTCAGCGACGGCGAAAAAGGCCACCAAGAAGGCGTCCGCCACCGCGGCAAAGACGGCCACGAAGGCCACCAAGGTTGCGGCGAAGGCCGCCGTGAAACAGTCCGTCAAGAAGGTCGTCAAGACCGCCGGGCGCACCGACCGCAAGGTCCTCTCAGCGAAGGAAGAAGGACGAAAGGGCAAGACGCTGAAGACACCGTCCCTGCAAGACATCCTGAAGTCCAGGAAGAAGTGACGTAAGCACTTAGCACCCTTCTGCTGAAGCAACGTCATGCCTCGACGGAAGTACGGCCGTCTTCGCAAGGCCGTCGAACTTCCTCCGAAGGAGAACTGTTCGAGGTGCAGGGCCGGGAAGTTTTGCCCCCTGCCCAACCATGCCGGGCAACAGGTCTCGCCCTCGAGGTCGTGGGTTGGGCCCGAACGGGTTGGGAAACGAAAGCGTGGGTCAGGAAACTGATCACGCCTTCTCCACACCGACCGCACTCGCCGATGGCGTGAGGTCTTCCAAGGGCGCATCGTCGGGCTCTTTGGGCATGTGTGCTCGAGCGGCTTGGGCCCGGTGGTAGACCTCCCTGAGGGTTTGGTCACCGATTTCGAGGTAGACGCGCGTGGTCGCGATGCTGGCGTGACCCAGCAGCCGCTGGATGCTGACCAAATCGGCTCCACGTTCCAACAATCCCGTGGCGAAATTATGCCGCAAGACGTGCGGCGTCAACCGCCCACGCGGCAACCCTGAGGCCGTCGACAAATCCTCCATCAGGCGTTGGACGCCCCGTGGGGTCAAGCGTGCTCCGCGTCGATTCACCAACACCGGTCCTGACGCATCCTCCGTGCGCAACGCACGTTGCTTGAGCCACAGCTCAAGTTCATGCAAGGTGCGCTCTGTAAACAGCACCAAGCGGTCTTTGTCGCCTTTTCCTGAGCGGACCATGGCCGATTGGTCGTCAACGTCCACCGCATCCAGGTCGAGGTCACAAATTTCGCTGACGCGAAGGCCGGTGTCGAGCATCATGGTCACGACCACGCGAGCGAGGGGGTCCTCATGCCAGCGCGCGGCTTCCAGCACATCGCTGAGTTCTCGGCGCGTCAGCGTACGCGGCAAACGTCGGCCCGTTCGGGCCCGCACCAGGTGTTCGGGCCACCGATGACCGAGCCAATTGAGGAGATGGCGGGCCGCGGCCAACTTCGTGTTGAACGAGGACGGCTTCAGATCGGACAAGCTGTGCACCCAACGGTCCAAACGCCCGTTCAAGGGTTCAACACGCTCCGCCACCTCGACCACGCACAGCGCATCCACTGCATCCAAGGGATCTTCTCCGGGGAGCAGGGTTTCCAGCAGGGGTCGAATGGAGGTGAGGTAGGTCTTCCGTGTGTTCTCTGACTTCCCTTCTGTGCGCAGCTGCTGAAGGTAACACTCCAGCCATGGCAGGCGAGCGAGGTGCTGGAGACGCGGTGGCAAATCGACGTGCTGTTCCTCATCCAAACGACGTTGACTGGGTCGAAGCGCCCGTCGTTCTCGTGAAGGTCCCGCGTCCATTTGGCGTCACCGCCTGCCGCCGAAGCGGCGTGCATCCCATGCCCGAAGGCGTTGGGCCATGAGGTGGGTTGGCCTTGAACGTTCGGCTTCAGACGGCCGCTTCGTCGGGCCCCGAGGATGACGCGCTATCATCGGTGGTATCGGTGCAGCGCTCCACCGCCGCCCGAACGGCGCTGCGCAAACTTGTCCGTGGACCGGTGCAGAGGATGAGGTCATCGAATCGAAGCCGCGTGTCCGGTGCCGGATTCCACATCATGTGTGAATTGCGGGCGATGCCGAAGGTTTCGATGTCACCGGAGAAGACGTCCTCAAGGCTGCGGCCAATCAAGCCAGGGTGGCGTCGCACTTGCAGCGTCACCACGCCTTCGTCGGGGAGCATGCGAAGCAGACCGTCGATCTCAACGTCACCGAATCCTGCCTCACGCACGGCGTGGTCGACGATGGCGCCGGCCACGTTCACGCCGCTGGCCATTTCGATGCCTTGCAATCCAGGGCTTGAGTTCACTTCGAGCACCATGGGGCCGTTGTTGCCTTCCAACAGGTCCACGCCGGCGACGTTGAGGCCGAGCACACGTGCAGCACGTCGGGCCACGTCCGCAAACTCATCGGGCAAATCGAGCGATTCCACGGTGCCGTTCAGGTGGAAGTTCGAACGGAATTCCCGTCCGCGAGCACGTCGGCGCATCGCAGCCACCACCTCATCACCGACGACGATGACGCGGACGTCACGCCCGTGGCTTTCGGCCACGTACTCTTGGATCAACACATCACGGCGGGCGTGCAACAGGCCTTGGACGAGGCTCTTTGCTTCGTAGGCCGTGTGGCGAAGAAAGACGCCTTGTCCCTGCGTGCCTTTGGTCACTTTGACCACCACTGGAAGGCCTCCGACCGCTTCGATGGCGTGTTCAACGTCGCGGACATCGCGGACGTTCATGGTGCGTGGAATCGGGATCCTGTTTCTGGCCAAAATCTGACTGGCCCGAAGTTTGTCCCGGCTTTGCAGGATGCCAGCGGCGCTGTTCGAGGACCAGACGCCAAGTTGGTCCAGATGACGCAGCAATGCGGTGCCATGTCCGGTGATGGAATGCCCGATACGAGGGATGACCGCCTCGTGTTCAAACGGCTCTCCATTGACCAGCACCTCAACGCGCCCTTCGTCAACGAACATCGAGCACGTCAGCGGGTCGATGATCGCCACATCGAGCCCGCGTTCGCGGGCTTCCTCCACCAACCGGCGGGTGCTGTAGAGCCGAGGACCCCTGGACAGCACGGCGAGTCGGAGGTCCATGCGGCCGGGCGGCACCCGCTCCCTTTTCACCCCATCGTCCACGAATCAACATCCTCGGCCGAGGCTTTCAAGTGGTCGGTGAACCAGCGCAGCAGCATGGACGATGATGAGCACGCGGATGCCTCCGACGAGGTGACGCCGGTCCCCAGTGAAGTGCTGGTGGACGAAGACAGGGACGACATCTTGGAGGAGATGACCCTTGAGCAACGCGAAGAGGCGCTCCAACGCTCGCGATGGAACGTCTTCATGTTCCTCGGCATCGCCGTGATTTTGTTTGGTTTCGCGCTTTTCCCGATGCCGTTTTCCGCCGATTATCAGGCATCGCTCGGCGGGGCTCAGGCCACCAAAGACGTGGGCCTCATTTGGGGCATGCCCATCCCCGGTGACGACATCACCGACGTCCCCGTGCGGGTCGACATCGCCATCGATCAGCCGCCGCCCACGCACGCTGAATTGGTCGCCTTCATGATCCAAACTCCAGACTGCACCGATACTGCGGCCTTGTCTGACGGGCAAGTTCAGGCAGAAAATGGGAGTTCAGACCACGGGTTCGCCACGACCATGGGTCGTGTGACGGCAGGATCCGAGGAACAGTTCCGCTTCCGAATTGACCCGGGACAATACTGCCTGATCGTCAAATTCCGTGACATCGATGGCCTCAACGCCGATGCGTCGGGCACAGGAACCATCGAAATCGACGGTCGCGTGTGGCCAAACCAAGCCATCGCCGGCCTGTTTGGTCTGGTGGCCATCGTTCTGGCAGCGTTGTCCTTCGTTGGCGCACAACGCCACGGCAACGAGGTTCGGGCGATGAAACAACCCAAGGAGGCCTCCGTTGAATCCACGGTGCTCGCGGCCGCCGGGCCTTCGGGACCACCGGCCGCAGGTCCAAGCGGGCCACCCGCCGCGGGACCGAGCGGGCCACCCACAGCCGCGGAAGCCTCTGAAGAGGAGGACGGTCCGGCCGTGCTTCAGGAAGACGAGGACGGAACGACGTGGCTGGATGCCGGCAACGGCTACGTTTACCGCCGGATGCCCGACGGTGATTTCGATCAGACGGTCTTTGTCCCCAATCCTGACGGCGAGGGCTTCGTGCCCCACGAGGCGTGAAGCATGAGCGGCGTGGACCTGTACGTCGCGCTCGCACTCGGCATCGGTCTGGCGGCAGCAAGCGGGTTCCGCGTGTTCATCCCGCCCTTCCTCTATGGGTTGGCCACCCGGTTTGACCTCAACCCCACGGCCTTTGCGGGTTCTGACATGCAAGCATGGATGGCCTCTGACGTGGGGCTGACGGTGTTGGGTGCAGCGGTGGTGTGCGAACTTCTTGCCTACTACATCCCTTGGCTGGACAACCTGCTGGACGCCATCGCATCACCCGCCGCGGTGGTGGGAGGCATGGTGCTGATGTCTTCTTCGCTGGGCGAGCTGGATCCTGTCTTGCGTTGGTCCACGAGCATCATCGTCGGTGGCACCACCAGCGGCACAGTGCAAGTGACCACCGTGGGCGTGCGTGCCCTTTCGACCGCTTCCACAGGAGGCCTCGGTAACCCGCTCGTGTCCACGGTCGAAGCCGCCGCCTGCTTGGTGTGCACCGTGCTTGCGCTTTTGCTCCCCCTCCTCGCCATGGCTTTGGTCGTGACAGGGCTGATCGTGGGTGGTCGCTGGCTGCTGCGTCGCCGAGCCATGAAGGGGGCGGATGGCGTTGCTTTGGTGCCCATGAACCCTCAGACTTGAAAACGGTCAACGGCGAGAAGTCTGACGGAGGCGGTGAGCGTTGACCGATGCATCTCGCCTGACGGTCGCCAAACTCAAGGCCTTGTGCGTGCTTCATGACCTGCCCACAAGCGGCCGCAAAGCAGAGTTGGTTGAGCGTCTCTTGGCGGCCGGCCTCGAGCGCAGCACGGTGGGGCTTCCCGACGAAAAGGAGGCCACGGCCTTCGAGGAAGTCATCTCGCTTGAACCAGAACCAGAGCCTGAGCCAGAACCCGTCGCCATCGATGTGGAACCTGCTCCATCGGCCGTGGACGTCCCCCTTCCTTCTGAGCCAGAAGAGGAGGTGTTGGAGGCTGAGGTGCTTGAGGCCATCCCGGTCGAAGAGGAGGACGAGGTGGCACCTGAGGTTCCACCTGTCGTCCCGCTCCCAGGCGCCAAACCCTCACGTCCTACCACCCTGCTGGACATGATCAAAACCCCAAAGGCCGCAGCCGTCCTTCTGGTGGTGATCCTTCTTGGTGCGGGTGGATGGTACTGGGTCGATCAACAACTTCAGCCGGTCACCGTGGACGCCTTGCGCTACGGCGATCGAATGGGTTTCGTCCTGATTGACGGGGAATTGACCGCCACGGAGGGCTTCGTCGAACCTGTGATTGAACAATTGGACATCGAAGACGACATTTGCCGTTTGGAGGTGTCCTTCTCAGGCACGGGTGACGTGGCCGTGCATGAAGGGACCCTCCTCGACATCCCTTCCCAAGGTTCTGACGATCGTCTTCTTGGTACGGTGAGCGTCCGGGGAGCCCACGGCGCGGAATGGTTGGCCGTGCAGCAAGAGGCCACCTACGACCTCGACGAATTGGTCGTCAAGCGCCATTTGCGCTCGATTGTGCCTGGGTCAAACGATTGTTCCAGCAGTTCGGCTTCCGCCAGCGGCACGGCCGACCTCACGCTGACCACCTGGACTGAGATTGGAGATCGCGTGAACCTCCGAACGAACGCGGATTGGGAGGTCGACCTCGAAGGTGTGGTTCGCGGTTCAACGACCACCTACGGCGTCGGAGGTCTGCTCGGCTCCTTCGAGGTCTTTGCACCTGGCATCGCCATGCTGACCCAACCTGTTGAGTTGCAATCCTTGGTGGGCACCGTGCCCATCGAGAAAGGGGCGACAGGGACCGGATTGGGCTGGGATTGGTCGGTGATTGGAGCCGAGGATTTCGCAGGAAAGCGCATGTGGCGGATCGTCGCGACACAGCCGGATTTGACCACCTATTGTTTGGGAAGCGCGACCCTCTCCATGTGGGTCGAAGCCGACAACCCTTGGGCCAGCCGGCAGACCGTCGACGTCCGCTTGTCCTCCGACAACACCGGTCAGCAGGATTGCTCAACCCTCTCGCAACAACTTGGCGACGCGGTGCTGCCCGACGGGGAATTCAGGCTGACCCATACCTTCGAGCGCACCTCGCTGACGAGGGGCGATGACCGTTTGGATCTTGGAACGACCTACCTCGGCCGTCCGAGCCCGAGCGAACTGGGTGCATCCGATGATGCCCTGGTGACGTGGACGCGCAACGCCAGCCACGTGCCCGATGGAGCAGCGGCCGCCACCACCACCTTGGAAGACGCCGTTGCATGCTTGCGCTCCGTGGGATCTTCTGCTTCAGGTGCGAACGCCGCTCTGGACGACGAGGGCTACATCTGGCGTTCCGTGGGCGACTCAGGGGGCGACGTGGACGCATGGAACCTCTCATGGGTTGGCACCGACGATGCGCACGGCTGGGTTCGTGTGGACGTCGGGCCGGGCGACGAGGGGACGTGCACCTTTGTCAGCAAAGAATCGCAAGACCTCGGCATCGTATGGAACCGTGATTCTGCGCCTGCTGTGGTGTCGATGGATGAGGTGGAAGGTATGCTCCTGGCCGAGGGGCGCTTCCCCGAGTTTGTTGGGAACAAGGGCCTGTTTGACGCCAACGGTGGCCACAACGATGGACTTCGACGTGGCGTGTTGGTGGCGGTTCCTGACGATGGATTGACGGGGCTGATCAGCGAACTGGTCGACGGTGACGCGGGAGCCACCACCTACGATTACGTGCGCACGTGGGAGGCCCAAGGATGGGAATCGACCCTGAGCGTGGCCGTTGACGCGACGAGCGGGCGGGTCTTGGCGACCTCCCTCGTCGAGCAACCGGCGTGAACCGTTGGGCCTGCGAACCCTGCGCGAAGCCGTATGTGGGCCGTCACCTCCAAAGCCTCCACGGCGTGCATGGGCCATCGATGGGAGAACGCGGTCGTCAGGTGACCGTCGGTGAGGCGGAGTTTGAGGAAGTGCCTCAAGCCGCGCCCGTGGCCACCTCGAGCGACGTGATCGGGCCGGCCAAAATCCGAGCGCCGCTTGAGCTTCCACCCATGCAACCCTCAACGCCAGGCTTGGCCCGGGTGGTGGCGGTGACCAACCAAAAGGGCGGCGTTGGCAAGACCACGACGGTGATCAACCTCGCCGCGAGTTTGGCGGCTTCAGGTCAGCGCGTGCTCGTCGTGGATTTGGACGCTCAGGGCAATTGCGCGACCGGCCTTGGCATCGACAAGTCACGGGTTGAATTGACGACCCGCGACCTCTTGCTCAATCCTGAACGGGCGGCTGACTGCCGGTACGCCACACGAATTCCAACCCTGCACGTGGTGGTCGGCGACCGTCGGTTGGTGTCGGTTGAGGACGCCATCCTCTCGGATCTTGGGCGCGAATCACGGTTGGCGGAGGGGCTTGCTCCTTTGCTGCCGCATTACGATCTGGTGCTCATCGACACGCCACCCAACCTCGGTGTGTTGGCGATCAACGCCCTCTGTGCTGCGGATGGGGTGCTCGTGCCCGTGCAAACCGAATACTTCGCGCTTGAGGGCTTGGCCATGCTGCTCTCCACGGTTGAACAAGTCCGCCGTCGCCTGAATCCAGGGCTCGGGGTTGACGGTGTGCTGATGACGATGCACGCCCCAACCCTGCTGAATCAGCAAGTGGCCGGCTTGTTGCGTGAACATTTGGGCGAGGTGGTCGTTGAACCTCCAATCCGTCGCAACATTCGGCTGGCCGAAGCGACGAGCCGCGGGGAACCCATCCACGTCCATGCCCCCAATTCGAACGGTGGACAAGACCACCAAGCTGTGGCTCACGCGCTCTCGACCCGTTGGGGATTGGCCCGGGGGCCAGAGGCATGAGCGAGCGTGGCCTTGGCCGCGGCCTCGATCATCTGATTGAACAGAACGCCACCGAACTCGGCTTCCTCGATGCATACGGCTCAACACCAGAAGAAGCCCTTGCCGAGATTTTTGACGCCGCCTGTCATGCCCTTGCCGATCTCAAGGGAGTCAAGGTCGAGGGGACCTACGAGGCTGAGGGCATCCTGCTTCAACGTGAGGACGACGGTACTCGCTTCACGTGGAGTGCCCCACATCTTCCGCTGGTGGCCAGCGATCTTCGACGTCCAGGCATGCGCGAAGGTGTGCTTTCTGACGCCCGCGACAAAGCGGAGGTCATCTTCGTGGACTGGACCCACGAGGTCCGGCGTTGTTTGGAGCGGGCGGTGGAGCATCGCTCAACGTCGTCGTGAACGTCCTCCGACGGTGGCCGCGGCGACGGTCAAGGCGACCAAGCTGAGGGCGAAGCCTGCTCCGGGGCTTTCCTCTTCTTCGACGCAACCGTCGTCGGTGGAGGATGCACCTCCCCAGCTGCCGTCGTTGTAGTAACAGCTTGACCACGTCTTGTACCAGTCACCGAAGGGATGGTACTCGTCATCACCGTCGGTGTAGGACACCTTGGCGCGCCAATTCACGTAACTGTGGTCGTCCGGAGGGGTCACCGAAATGGTGTAGATGGCCCCGTCATCGGACACCGTGGCGTCTTGGGCGACGGGAGGATCGCACACGCCATCGTTGGTGCAAATCTGCGTCGTGAGCACCATGGTGGTGCCGTTGTCCACCGCGTCTTGGTCGAGGGTCACGCTCAGGGTCCAGGTTTCCCCGTCCACGGAAGGAGAAGTGGCTTGGTAGGCCGAGAAGGGCGTGTCATCGGCATCCGGACCTGCGTCTTCACCCCCAATTCCTCCTGCCGTGGCCACACCGACCAACATCAGCATGAGGGCAACAAGAAGCGTGTTGCGCATGGGTTTGCTGAAGCGCCGTTCCTATTTGGCGCTGTGGGCCACGGGTTCATTCCATGTCCCAAAGTTCGTCGCCGACCCAATGGATGGTCTTGACCGCCTTGCCACCGGTCGCTTCCACCATCCCGGGTCCAGTGTCAAGCGCCCAGCCCAAGGCGAGCGGGCGCTGGTGGACTTCGTCACGAATCCACACCAAATCGCCCTCCTCGATGGTGGCGTCAGCGCCCGAAATGCCAGCGGCCATGCAATCGGCGCCGTTCATCAAAAAGCGAATCGCGCCGTGATCCACTTCCACCCAGTGGCCGGCTTCGGCATGGTCCATCAACCCGCGGAGGGTCAACGCCGCCACGCGGTGGCCGTCGGGATGCTCCACTTCCACGGCCTTCGGGGTTTTTTCGACGAAGACAAGGTTCCATGGGCCGAATTCTGCGGCTTCGAGGAAGGCTCCGTCCACCTGAAGGTCGATGCCCAAGGCCTCTTCGAGGTCGTTCAGCAAAGGCGCGATGGCTTTCCGTCGAATTGGGCGCCGTTTCCGAATGCTCCAATCCTTGACCATGCGTACGGCTGGCCGCAGGCCGCTATGACCGTTGCCGTGCGAGGGTCCAAGAATCGCTTCCATGTGGGTCATGCATGGCCATGTGGTGCGCGATTCGGACCTATGCGGCGCACGCCGACGAACTTGGCAACCCTCAACCGACCCAACCGATCTTTTTCACCAAACCCGATGGGTGCCTGTCCACGGACGACACCATCGACGTGAGCGGGCACGACGGAGAAATCCATCACGAAGTGGAACTCGTGCTTCGCCTTGATGAATCAGGGACGGTCGCTCACATCGCCGTTGGTTTGGACTTGACTGACCGCGCCGCTCAGAGCCAGGCCCGTCCAGAGGGGCTGCCGTGGGCGCGTGGCAAGGCCTTCCGTGGTGCGGCGCGCATCGGTGCGTTCCATCCTTGGACGCAGGATGTTGCTTCGTTGACCACGTCTGGGCTGCATCTCGAGTTGACCGTTGATGGCGACGTCCGCCAATCCTCAACCGTCGAGGCGATGTCCATCCCACCCTCCGCGCTGCTGGCCGATCTGCAGGCTTGGGCACCGCTGAGCGGCGGTGATGTGGTCTTCACCGGAACGCCTCCCGGCGTGGGGCCTCTGCATCCAGGTCAGGCCGTCGAAGCCGTCTTGCGGGACGGAAACCATGCCGTCCTGTCGCGTTTGGACCTGCGTTGTGTCTGAGGGAGGGCTTCATATACGCCGTGTCGGTCGGCAGCCTGCGAGGTGAACCTTTCATGGCGCAATGGCACG
>MDSZ01152813.1_pt1 | contig 12872 bp, 11 predicted proteins | sample 811201 | NCBI WGS metagenome assembly MDSZ01 (sample SAMN05326647, study PRJNA326480) | marine metagenome | isolation source: seawater | place: Indian Ocean: North | collected 2010
ATTATTCATATTTTAGAGGCATTAAAATCATATTGTCCAAGTTGTAGATTATATCAGGCAGGTTCAAGTGAAGAGTTTGGAAATGTAGCATATTCACCACAAGATGAGCTACATCCTTTATTACCAAGAAGTCCTTATGGGGCAAGTAAAGTAGCGTCTAGAGTTTTAATTAAAACGTGGAGAGAATCTTATGATTTATTTGTTATTCAAGGTTGGTTATTTAATCATGAAGGTGTTCGTAGAGGTGAAGAATTTGTTACTCGTAAAATTACTAAAAATGTTGCTTTCATTAAGTATTGTTTAAATAATGGTCATGAAATTAAACCATTATCAGTTGGTAATATTTATGCCCAAAGAGATTGGAGTGACGCTGAAGATTTTATGGATGGTGTTTGGAAAATGTTGAACAATTCCAGTCCTAAAGAATATGTGTTATCATCTGGTAAGAAAAATACTGTAAAAAAATTTATAACTGAGGCATTTAATGTAGTAGGTATAGACGGAAATTGGGAGAATGAGACTAGTGATAATGTAAATGAAAAATTTTATACTGTTGTAGATGGTAAAAAAATATTATTAGTTCAAATTGATCCCAAATTCTACAGACCAGCTGAAGTTGATACTTTGTTGGGAGATTCTACTTTAGCTAAAAAAGAATTAGGTTGGGTACCAAAATCTACATTTGAAGACTTAGTAAAAAAAATGGTATTGTATGATTATAATGAATTGATTAATTCATAATATTCCATGGAACATCGATTGCTTCCTAAATAACCATATTGAATATTTTCTCTATATTGGTTATAATTATTCTTAATCAATTCTAGTTTTTCTAATAATGTTTTAATATCAGTAAATTCCTCTCCTACATTTTTACATACTTCTTTTATAGCACCACCACCCCTTCTATATAATATTGGTAATCCACAAGACAATCCTTCTAAATGATGCATACCACACGGTTCGTTTTGAGTAGCTGTAATATATATATCACAATTACGTATTATATCACCTAATTGTTTACCAGATGTTGGTAAAATCATTTTAATATTTTTAGGATTGTATTTTTTATTATAATTTCCTATAAATATAAATTCAATATTTAATGTTGGTAATATTTGGTCAAGTTTATTATAAATTTCAAAACCTTTTAAATAATTATTAGACCAATGATGTGTAACTAATTTAATTCGATTATTTATATTTTTTTTTATTGGATAAAATTCTTCACGATTACAACCATTTAATATATAATTTGTTTTTTTTAGTTTTAAACTATACTTATTTATAAAATATTCCTGTAGCCATTTACTTATAAATACAACATGATCTGCTATTGACATAGTTTTTAATAACAATGGTTCAATATTAATTGTATGTTCTCTTTTAATATCACATTCATTAACTCTATGAATTATTTTAACACTGGGATTTTTCCACTTGTATTTTATGATATCATCAATAGAATATCTATTGTATTTATCACGCCTTGGATCTATAATAAATATTATATCAATGTTTGGTATTAAATCAAAAACTACTCGAAAACCATTTTCTGTTAAAAATTTAGACATATTTTTAACAAAAAAAGCTCCTCCTCCATAACTGCCAACTGGTGGTTTAAGTGTAAAAAAAATAGTTTTCATATATATTTTTACTTAGCAAATAACTCATCGGTAAATTTACGCATATAATTTCCAATTGTGTATAATTTAGATTGTTTATAATTATAATCAATATCAGTTTTACAATCTAAAATACTTGATATATTTTCCATATCAAATATACTACTTTTAGGTAATAAAACACTAGCGATTCCAACATTTGTACTTAATACTGGAGTTCGTGTAAGAGAACATTCATTGATTGCTCTGGGACCCCCTTCAACACGTGAAGCAACTACATATAAGTCTAACGTATTATACAGTTCATTTAATGTTTTAAAATCAGCTCGCTCAAAATATACATATTTTATGTCATGTTTTTTAAGTTCACCAATAATATATTGTCTATAATAACCAGTTAATACCACTCGTAAATTTGGATATTTATTTTGTTTCAATGTATAAACTGCTTTTACAAACAAATCAGGCCCTTTCTCTAATTTGGGTGAAAACGTTCCATTCCATACACTAGCACTCTCAGTATCTTTCTGAAATGATCCTACTAAAAAATCACTATCGTTTAAACCATATTTAGAACGCAACTCTGATTTGTTATTTAAATATTTCCATACATTCTCATTATGATATAATGGTATTACACGAATTGGTTTATTAAAATATTTTCGCATTTCTTTTGCCGCTATTTTGTTATTTGTATAAAATATATCTGTAATATTATTTAAATTTTTAAAATGTGCTATTTGATTTTTGTTTACCTTCCACGGTGTAATATGATGTATACTTGTAATCACTCTTTTATTTTTTAAATAGTAGAATGGTATCTTTTTTATAATATAATCTGAAAGAATCCAAATAGTATCAGCTTCATCTAAATTTGTTGTGTATATATCTCTATTCGCATTAATCCATTCTTTGGCCAATTCATCTGTTATCCAATTTTCCCGCGCATAAAGAACGTATACTTTCATATATATTTAATTAACCTAATTTAAATATGATTGTATCGCAGATACAACTCTCCTAGCATATTTATCCCAAGTATATTCCCGAACAAATTGTTTACCTAAATCATTTTTAGTTTTATACTTATTATTATCTTTTAAATATTCAATAAGTTTATTTCGAATATCATGGTCGCTCATGCTATTATTAATTGGAATAATATAACTATAATCATCAGCATTATCAGCTGGAATGTCAGCAGCTATTACAGTATTACACGCAGGTATCTCTACATATTTACCTAATCTATAACCATAACGTGAACAACAAGTAACTGCTATTTTCGATTCACTTATTCGTTTAGCGAATTCTATTAAATATTTATTAGTATGAGCATCATCTAAATCATATCCCGGATGTGGATGTATGTATACACGGTATTGTCTACTCATACCTTGTAATATATTTCTTAATCTAGCTCTCAATGGATAATGTCTTGCTGATACATGTCCACCTAACATTAAATCATATCGTTTTTCACATTTATAATCTTTAAAAATAGTTGGATCTATACAATGACCTATATATACAAACTTAACACCTGATATCTTCATATCGGTATAGCGTTTCATATCATTCAAATGATGACATATAATTAATTTTGAACCGCTTTCTCGTATCTCTCTTAATGTCCAACGAGTATCCCACATTTCGTTATATCGTAAACATTTTAATATAGGAATGCGATTGTATTCTTTCATTTCTAATGGTTTATAAGCAATCACTATATCAAAATTAATATTCATATTTTTAATATTTTGACTAACAGTTTTGTTGTTATCATAACCGTGCCAACCGATACCAGAATATACTAGATTACTTATTTTACCAATAGCATCAATACTTAAAAATCTTTCTCTCGCCAACTTCTTTAAAAAATATTTTTTATTTACCAAATACAAAATATTTAATTTTTGATTCATATAAAAATATATAATATTTTCTATATTAAAATAGTACGCTTCATTTGTTCATATAACGAGTCTGGGTAATAAGTTCCATTTTTATTAGCTCCACTTCTCCTCCATATTTCATTCCATAAATGAATACAATACATATTATTTGGTATGTTATCTAAATTACGAACAACTGAATTGTGATATTTTATCGTTTGTGGGTCTACGATAGATTTAGCATCCTTCCAAGAACAACTACATACTGCTCTCCAATTTAATAACTTGTCTTTTAGATTGTATTTTCCAACTAAATCTTGTACTGTTTTAGGTCCTGAACTCCACGTTAAATTACCACTTAATATCATTTTTTTATGTTCTCGTTGAATCCTTACACCTTCTTTGGCGATTTCACTACCACGAGGTAATTTTATAAAACATGAAGTGGGTATAATTTCATTATCATATTTTATAGATGGTTCAGTTGGAATGACTATTGGTAAACTGTCTAATTTTTTTAAACTCCGAACACATACTAAATCTGTATCAGCCCAATATCCACCACGTTTTTCTAATAACGTAAAACGAAACAAATTAGAAAATGCTGAATAAGAACCATTTTTATATGTATATATTTCTCTCCTGTCAAGAATTTCATTAGCATCTTTAACAATTACGCCGGTAGGTATACCCCCCACAGCCCCGTACGTGTATAAATGATATTCGTGTCCCTGTTTAAGAAACGATTTGGCTGATAATTGTTCCATTGTACTAAGGTTTCCGCCAATCCATAGAGATTGAATAATTTGACTTTGATCATTACCAATAATCGTTTCATTTTCCATTATATTTATCTAAATGTTATTTTAAAAAAATATAACCTCAGTATATTTAAAAAGCACCATTACCATTCATAGTTGTTATTTTAAATACTAATACATGTTCTTTACCTCTGAAATCGTGTAAAGTATTATCTGGTTTAACAAATTCTATATTTAATTTAGCTAATCTCGGTAAAACTGGATTAAAATGTTTAATATTAGTATTTTCATGTATAATAGTTTCTTCAATAAAACTACGTTTTATACTAATCATTCCAAAAGCATCACGTATAGCACTATTATTACCTGTTGTAGCATTCATGTGTTCTAATTCACCTATTCTTAACATTACATATGGACAATTTAATTTATTTACCTTGTAAGGTAGTGTAGCCTTGTATGGAGTGCTACTGGAACTATCTAAAGTTCTTTTAATTCCGATAGTATTAGATATATTTCCAATATTTTTAACACTAAAAGCAGCTGAATTATTTCCAAATATTAATTTACTTTTATCTTCATCGTAATCGACAGTAAAATCAGATAAAGCAGTAGCATTAATTTTACTTTCTAATTCATCAGCTAATTCTTCACCGGTGTATTCACCACTATCTATGGTTGCTGATATATTACCTGAACCACCATTTATAGTAATAGTATCATTTGATCCAGTTGTAATCTTAATTAGATCTAATGTTGGAACACAACTTGATACTAATTCAACAGAAGTTATATATTTATATGTTTCATCAAGAATAGCAGTATATTTAGATGGGGATGTGTATAGTGTTTTATTACGTAAATTACTATCCACAACAACATAATGTACTTTTCTATTTTTGGCCGTTGGTAATTGATCTTGGGGTCCAATGGTATGATCAAATAAATTTCTCATTCTTATATTTTATATATATATTTTTAAAGATTTTTATTGCGCATCCGTAATTATATCATAAAATATAATATAAATATTTAATATAACAAACATGGAAAATTATTTTTTATCTAAACAAAACTATACATTATTATATGATATAGTAAAAACAGGTTTAAAGAATCAATGGAATTATGATATTTCTAAAGATCGCAATAATAAATTTTTAGAAAAACTTAATACTGTTATGCAACAAATTCATCGCGATAGAGCCAATTTTAATCTTGATGAAACTAAACCAATCGCAGAACAAGTTAAGTCTCTAAATAAATATACTTTAGATTTTATAATACCTCACTTTGGGGAAATTATTAAATATACTTTAGAAACTAATAAGCCTAGTGTAGAACCACCACAACGTTCTCTTCAAAATCATACATTACAATCTTCATATGGACAGGCTCAACTCTCATCACCACTTATAGAAAGATCTACTGCTACACGCACGGTTGAGAAAAAATCTGTAATTGAAAATTATCAACGATTAAACAATGAACGTGAAAATACACTAACACCGCGATTTCCTAAACCAATTGATTTTACATTACCTACTGGCGATAAATCTGATCCAAGTGATAGATATCTTAAAATGCAGCAACTGAGAGATTCTGAAATCGATAAATTTAAACATATTAGAGATGCTACAAATGCTAAAGGAGAACACAAAGCACCTACCGAATTAAATAAAACATTTAATATTACTAAATCAGGTATTGAAGGTTATAGTAATATGAATGCTCAAAATTTCGCACAATCCTCTTTTAATGATATGGTAGAACAAAACAAACGTGTAGATAGAAGTATCGAACATTCTCTTGAAGAATTAACTACTCAAAGAGATAAACTATTTCAACAGACATTAGATGTTAAAAATACTACATTTGGAAAAGAATCTACATTACCAATTCAAGAAGAACCTAAAGAAACTTTTTTAGGTGAAAAAACACTTTTAGAAAATAGAAACCAGCAAGTATTTTTTAAAAAAGGTAATGAAAGTTCCGTAAATCCAGTTGATTTATTTAAAATGGATCCTAACATAAAACAACAGTTTGAAGAACGTTTAAATAGACCAGAAGAACCACGTGGTATTGTATATAAACATCCAGTTGAAACTGAATATAGAACTCATTACATCACTATTGATAGTAGAGATAGAGTAAAATCTACTGTTAATACTGCTAGTAATTATGTTGTTAAATTTCCATATATGAAATTAAAAAATATTAAATCAATTCGAATGTTAAGTGCGATTTTACCAAATGAAGCTGATATTCGTGATGAACCATATTTATTAATTTCAATACCTGAAATTGAAGGGCCAATGTTTAGTTCAAATAACAAAAATATGAAAATTTTTACTAAAATTTTTAATAATAAAAACACTCATAATACTACTTTAAAATATCTTAATTATATGCCAGAACCTATTAAAAAAGTATATCCTATAAATGCGCTAGGAAGTTTAGAACAATTATCTATAAAACTACATAAACATGATGGTAATGATGTTGGAATGGATGCTGTAGATGATGAAGATATTACATCATTTACTTTTGAAATTATACAAACAGTTGCTGACACAAGTAGTTTACAAAGTAATATGATTTAATTTTTAGACTCAAGGTATTTATTCATTGCTAAAAAATTAAGAGTTTTCTTATCAGGATTAGCTCCTATTAAGAAGTCTTTGCGACCACGATTTGCCAAACTTACCATCGCATCTACATATTTTCTTGAAACTCGTTCTGTTGGATTTGGTAATAAAGATACTATATCTTTTGGTAAATCTTTAGTAAATACAATATCTTTTGCTCGTTGTAATCTAATATCTTTAAGTCTCTGTTTTACAGCACGAGTTTGTAAAGCTCTTCTAGCTGCCCCCACTGCTGGTTCTGGTATCATTTTAGGAGCACCTGGTAAAGGTGCGGGAACTATTGGAACTATAGGATTTGGTTCAATATCAATACCCATTTTTTCTAATACAACTGGTTTAACATCATAACGTCCCTCTTTATATGCTTTGGCAATTGTATCTTTGAATTCAGCAGTTTTCTGTTTCTTTATTAATGAATTACCACGTATTGTGGATACTATATATTTAATAATCAATACAAAAAATATTATTACTAACATTATAATTGCTAATATAAGTATTAACAAAAATGCTGATATTATTCTAGTTTTATTCTCTTCTGATTCTATCGTATTTTTTATTAATTTTTTGAAAAAATCTACTATTTTAACATAAAAAGGTTTGCTAACTTTATTATTTTCACCTCTATCCTCTTTAGGAGTATCTGGTTCTAAAGTTGATACTATTATAGTATCATCAGAACCGTGAGCACTTTCATATTTATTAACTAATTCACGCATTCTATATATAATGATCTTATATAAAAAATACGATTCAATTAAATAAATTATTTATTAGATAATTCATGTTTTGCCCAAGGTATAGTCAAAACTTTAATCTGATCGGTTGTCATACGCATACTATCAACATGTTTTTTAATTAAAAATTTATCAGAACTTAATTCCCCATTATAATATTTTAACATATATTCACGTTTAATAAATGTAAATTTACCATTCTTAATAATTCCGATCGGTATCTTATCACTTGTGTAAAAATTATATATCATTCTAATATCAGATATTGATAATGGATTTAACATTTCATCACCGTGTTCTAATTTAATACGAATTTTAACTTTTATTATACGCTTTCCTTTCTTGAAACCAGATGGAATCTCAATATTTACATATTTATTAACACGTTTCTTTACTCTTTTTAACTTATATTTATCACGTTCATCATTAGATATATTTAAAGTATTCGTATATTCGGAATCTGTTCCTTCTATAAATGTATAACAATCATGATCATCACCCGATGATCGGTTATCCATCTCATTAAAATTACAATCTATAGCAGCACGTTTTAATAATGTTAATATACCATACAAAACCTTACTCTTTACCTCTGAAATCTGATATAATACCTCATCAGAAGTATACCCTACATCTTTATTCATAATATTAGCAGCTATAGGTAATTTCTTTTGAGCAGCTGTTAATCCAACTAAATATTCGTATACAGTCACGTTTTGATCTTGTTTTTTTAATTCAACATGAGATTTAATACGAGCAGCACGACCAATAACTTGTTCAATACGAACTCTATTCCAGTAAGGTTCCATAATATGAACACCTCTAACATTCATTAATGAAATACCTTCAGCACCACTAGAAGTAATCATTAATATTTTTATCATATTACCCATCTTATTTTCAACTAAATTATAAACCGCACGTATATTTTCACGTTCTTCTGGACTTTCTGTTCCAGTCCATAAAGCAAATCTACTTCTAGTTAATTTATCCATATCTATCCATTTACGAGATGCCTTTCCATTAACAGATTCTACTAAACACTGTCTTTTTGAAGACATTAAAGCACTATAATCACTACTAAAAGTAGTTTTATTTTCAATATCTGTAATACTATCTTTAACAGAATTCCATAATTTATTTTTATCTGAAACGCCCTTTTTTAATCCCTTAATCATTTTTTTTAAAGCCGGTAATTGTGCTTCACATAAACTACTATATTTCTCCAATTCAATAATTAAAATATTTTCTATCATATCTTTCATTTCCATTTGAATGATCATCTCTCCTAATTTTTTATAATAAGGTTTATCATCATTAATTATTTTCATATCAACTACACGACCTGTATGAAATCCACGTTTACTTACCTCTGGAACCAATTCTACCATATCATAATAATCAATTGGTGAATCTTGTTCTGTATATTTAGCATATCCACTAGCACTCAATACTTTTGAAAATATCTCTATACCTTCTACACTACGAAATTGTGAATATAAAAATGCCAAACCTGGTGATTTATTCATGTTATCCAACATTGATATGAATTTAGGAGATAATTCATCTAAACTATAATCTAATGTGGGTAAAATCAAATCACTAATTTTACTATTTTCACTTACTACTTCCGTAATACGATCTACTAATAATTTACGTAATTTATCTTTTTTAGGAACTAAATTAATCATACATAATATATCAATAGCATTTTTTAATAATTCTGTATATTCAACAACCGCATCTTGTATGATATCTTCAACTTCTTCATCTTCTAAAACTACATTTTTATGAGGTCTAGGTCTTTCTATATGAGGTGGAAACACAAAATTACAATGTTGTCTAGATAAAATACGATATAAACTACTAGTTTTTTTAGCCTGACCTTCTATTTCATTTTGTAATCGTTTTTTAGCATTTTTCATACGATTATTACTATCTTTTTCTCTCTCAATATCTCTTACTTCTGAATATTTTTCCAATTGCCAACTACTCATATTAATACTTATTTGTTTTCCACTTTCTTCAGCTTTCCATACGGAACCATCTGGATTTAAAGTTTTTGGAAACCAATCTGATCTATTTACTCTCTTATAATAAGATACTAATCCAAGTATACGTCTCATAAATAAATCGCCGTTTTGAATACCATCAACACCTCTAATAAAAGTATTTTCAAAATTACGAATCGCATTTTCTTTACCTTTCACAAAATTTAATAATCCTGATTTTACATCTGGTAAACGTTTAGCCTCTTCTAAAATTTCTGGAAAAACTGTATTATTAATAGTATTAATATCACCTGTAATAGTCCAATCATTTCTTGATAATTCTTTGCGAACTTTACTAATAAAATCTTCTACACTTGTTTCAGGATGCTCATCTAAATCTTTAGATACACCTTCATACTTATCTCTATTCCATAAAGATAAAAATCCACGTGGATTTCGAGTGATATACAATGATCCTTTCTTATATTCTACACGATCTATACCTCTAACATTTTCTCTTAAATTAGATTCTAAACCACGTATTGTATTTGCCCCACCAGACTTTCTAATTGGTATATGTAAAGTATGATTATAACCTCTTAAAATATTTAATAATATAGCAACTTCATATGGATAATTTATAAGTGGTGTTCCAGATAAAAATACATATTTTACACGTCTAGCAGTCATTAATAAATGATATAATAATGGTCCATTGAAACCACCACCTATCATCATGGATATCATGTTATGTATTTCATCTACTACTAATATTTTATCATTAAATGGATTCGATTCTGGATCTACTACTGTAGTATCATGAACTAATTGTTTTAACTCTACACGATTCATTTTTTTTATACGTTTACGACCACCTAATTTTTCATATATTTGAGCTATTAATGTACTAGTATTGTTATAGTGTAAAATAGTATATTTTTCCTGTAGCAAAAATTGTATTTGATTTTGAATTTCTTTATTTTCCTCATCTGTTAATGAAGAATTTCTTGTTTTCTTTTTATTATCTATCATCCAAGCACCAATATTTGCCTTACTGCGTTTACCTGTCTTTCTTATCCAATTTAATGGTATTCCTCTATCTAATAAAGCCTTCTCTGCTTTACTATTTTTACCAGCTGGAACAAAGCAATAGTGAACATCTTCTTTAAACAATATATTACCCCAACGTTTTATCTCATTTTCATAATTTGTTCTTAATGATGCTGGCAACATCACTACAATCTTTCTTTTATACGATAATCCATCTGTTATTGCTACACTTGATGCTGTTTTACCAGCACCCAAACCATGATATAATAATATACCGCGATATGGTGAATTCTGTTGAATATAGTTTGTGACAAACTCTTGATGTGGAAATTGAACACGTCCAGACACATTTCTATTTAAATTAAATGGTTCACTATATGTTGTATTCATCCATTCAACAAAACTAGTTCTATTTGGTAAAATCCAAGACTTTAATATTCTTCTACCCGCACTACTATTTAAACTGGAAGTACTATTATTTAAACATTTATTAGGAACTTCTACTATCTCTTTTTTTTCAGATTTCTTAGTTTTCTTTTTAATAGTTAATTTCTTTTTAACAACCTTTGGTTTAACTTTTGGTTTTACCTTAATCTTGGATTTAACTTTAGGTTTAACTTTAGGTTTAACTTTAGGTTTAACTTTAATTTTTGGTTTAGTTTTTTTAGTAATTCCACCCAATTGGAAATAATCTAATAATTCTTCCATATATTATTAACTGATAAATAAATATATATTTAAATATTTATTTATGTTAAGTTGTTTTTAATCAGTATAAAATAAACTATTTGTTATTATATTAATTACTTTTTCATTATGACTTCCACACAATATTTTATTAAACACTTTAATTTTATAACATTTATAATTAAATTTATTATTCCAAGATTTACATACTAAATTATATTTAGAATTATCATTATTTTTACAATGCTCTAAATATGATAATATTTCATCTTCTAATACATCAGGTAATTTATTCATTTTCGTATATATTATTTAAATTTTAAATTTAAAATTAACTCTCTCTTTAAAAGTCTTAAACTTGGTGCGTTTTTTCAAAAAATCAAAATACCTTTTTGCTAATCTAAAATGTGATTTTTTCTTATCTTTCAAAACTTTTAAGCGAACATATAATATCATAGCTACTTGGGAAATTCTTTTATGTGGATATTTTTTATTACGATACAAACGTTCTAATTTTTTTATTGTATTTTTAACATCTTCAACTGTTGTATATTTAATAGGTATTGTATCACTTGGATCTTTATCTATATAAACATCAAAACTTTTTTTGGGATCATTAGGGTTATAAAGAAATTGGGGGTTTTTAGTTTTTCTTTTTTGAGCAAGTTTTCTGGCTAGTCTTGTGCGGGGTCTTGGCATATTTAATATATAATAAAGATAATAAATGGAGATAATTATACTTTATGGAAGTTCATGTGTAGGAAAATCTACATTAATGAAAAACATGCCAAATGATAATATAATAAAAGTAGAAGTAGATGACTGTGAATATTGGCGTCATCGGGAAGACCTTTGGGAGGAGCTTTCTATTGAGTATTTAAAAAAAAAAATTAAAGAAAATCCGGATAATACAGATATGGTTTTTACATGTGGTGGATTACCGCTACCAAATCATCAAATATATAAGGACCTTTCTAACAAATATAATATTAATTTCATTCATGTTCTTGTAGTTAGTAAAAGTATGGAATTATATAAAGCTCAAATTGTAATTCGTGGAAGAGATAAAATAATGGATCAATTAATTGAAGACCATAAATGGCGTGAAAGCAATAAACATCTTTATGATAAAGTCGTAATAAATTTGAATATTGACACACTGAATTTTATTAAAAATATTAATAACGATGAATAAAGAAGAAATTAGTATTTTTGATAGTGTTCTACGCACACTCATTTATAATTCTATAGATGATCTTAAGGATAAACTTCATAATGTTAAAAATATTTTAACAACTGAAAAATATAACTTACTATTATTTGGTAATGCGGATTTATATAATGAGGATTGTGATCTAGCAAATAAAAATAAATATCGTGTAATAAAAGAACTAGATAACAGATGGTGTCTTCAAAGTATTCTTTATTACCATCTCAATAGAATAAAAAGGATTTCACAAGATGAATATAACCAAATA
>MDSZ01027002.1_pt1 | contig 12870 bp, 4 predicted proteins | sample 811201 | NCBI WGS metagenome assembly MDSZ01 (sample SAMN05326647, study PRJNA326480) | marine metagenome | isolation source: seawater | place: Indian Ocean: North | collected 2010
AGGCATAGTAAAAATAAATCAATCTGCGTTCAACCTTGTTAAAGGAAGAATTAGCGTGGGTGAGCCTCGATCAAAACCAATAAAAAATGACAGTTTTACGCAATCAATTAAAGATGTTGCAACAGATCAAACAAATACGGATAGCAAGCTTACGTCAGAAAATTTTGAACTAGTTCTTGAGGAAGGAAATGATAGAAACGCGGTGCTAAAACAAGCAGTTAAAATACACGAAAAGCAATTTGCAAAACTAAAAAAAGGAAACTTAAGAATTGTATTTATTGCAAAAAACGATAAAGGCGTATCGTTGGATGTAACTGAAGGGTTTCTAAATCATACAGAAGAAAAGAAAAAATTAGTATTTCCTAGTTTCAATTTTAAAGTAGATTCAGCAAAAAACTATAGAGGCGACATTAGATTGCAAATTAGAAACAATGAAGACAGAACTAGGTTTTATAATGTATATGCACTGAAGAAGAACAATTACTCTGAGTACAGCCAGCAATCTTTTAGTTTAGTCGCTAGATCTGTCGCTGTCAAAGCAAAAAGCACAAAAACACTCTTTAAAAACAATGTAAGGTATAATGATAAAAATTCTGTATTTTTTAGAATTAATCCTGTGCATGAAGGAGTTGAGTATGCAAACAGCGAGTTTATTTCATATACCTCTAAAAATTCACCTTCAAAATCATTTTCAGCAGGCATAGTTGTTAAAAATGTAGAATCTGAAGCTAGACACTTAATTGAAGTTACTAATATACCTAGTGATGCAAAAAGAGTTCAAATTATTAGAAGAAACTTGTCTAAATATGAAAAAAGATTTTCGTTGATCAAAAACAGTAATATAAAAGATAAAAATAATCTAACGATAGATTTTGGAAAACTGATAAGAAATGAAGACGTGTCTAGTTCATTAAATTTTGTAGATGATGACGTTGAAATAAATAATGTTTATGAATATAAAATACGAATATATGATGCAAACGGTTTTAAAAAAGACTCTTTCAATTGTTTTATCGCAAGGTATACAGAAAAATCAGGTATTTTAAATATTAAAGCTAATGCAACCCCGCTAAGACAGAGCCCTGTGGAGACTACTTATAAATTGCGAGGCGTAATAGACATAATACAGTCTGACTCTGATAAAGTGTTTGCCAGTTTATTTGGTAGGTTTTATGACTTGTTTGAAGAAGATTTAAAACAAATTAAAGACTTAAATGCAATGTCTTATGACGCTATTATTGAAATATACAACAAAGATAACGGCGAGTTTGTTAAAATGATAAAAACTTCTGTTGACAAAAACGGAGTATTTGAAGAAGACATAAAGCTACCTAGTAAAAATAATTTCTTAATTAAAATATTACCAAGAGCAATTCCACCCGCGCAAATTATTGCAAAAATTAATAATAGTATACCACTATTGGCAAAAAAATCAAAATTTTTACCAGTTAGCGCGTTCAACACAGCAGCAATCAAAAGAATAGCAAAAAATGCATCTCAAAGAAGAATGTCAGAGGTAGGTATTAAGTATTCTGATCGATTAAATAGAAGAAAAGGAAAAATAGTAGATAATAAGAAAAAATTACAAGGAACTGGGTTTGATTTGTTTTTTGACGGAGACACAGGAGATAATATTTTTGTTGAAATACAATCAAAAAACAAGAGCATTAAAAAAAATCCGTCATTAGCATCAGGAAGGATAAGATTAATCAAAAAAGAAATGTCAGATTTAAGCAATTTTAATAATGTAAATTACGAGTCAGGAAAAGAAATATACGCAGCATCTTTTATACTAACAGGAATCCAAGACAATTTAGACTTTTTAATAATGTCATATTCAGAAAATGGGAATATTTCAACTACTGGTTTGGCTTATGTACATTCTGATAATATAGGTGAAAAAAGAATTAACTATGTTTATGAGTTGACAAACGCATACGGAAAAATAGACTTCTATGCGCAACCCGTTATTAAAAACGGGAACATATTAGATAAAATTAAAATAGGCACTATTTTAAAAGATGACTTAGGAATTAAATAATGAGCTTTAAATTTAAAAAATCAAATTTCAAAGTTTTTTCAAAAACTTTAGATGCGCCTAGCATTGAAAGCGTTACACAAACAAAAGTTGGCGCAATGTCTCTTAAGCTAGCTTATGAAAAAATTATAGTAAAAGATAAAAAAGAAAAAGTTTCTGATGATGAAACTATTCAAGCTTCAGAGAACTTAGATAGCAGTAACATATTTAAGGCTGTTTTTAAAAAAGGCATTAATCCATACAGGCCCGAAGTTGTTTTGACCAGTGAATTTCAACCTGTCACAACAGGAAATTTTTCTGATTTTGATAACAATACACAAACTTTAAACTTTGGTGCCAACAAAGTTGTTGAAATAACAAACGTTGCGCGCTTAATCGAGCTTCAAGCAATTCTTAAGAGAAATGCAATTTTTTATTCAAGTAGTTTAATAAGAAGGTATGGAAATTCTAAAATTTCTTTAAGACAATTAATCAGATTGATGGAGAGGTTCTTACGAAGCAAAAGAAATTTTAACAAAATATACGCATCAGATACTGACACAATTAAGTCTAATTTAATCAAAGAAGTAAGAAAAAACAGCAGAAACCCAGCGATCGCAAAAAGAATACAAAGCGCTGATCCGATATTTTTAGATTTATGTGCGAGTTATTGTTTAAATAAATATGCAGCAAGAGAAATTTCTCTTTTTGTAGCAAGGCTTTTTGACTATAAAGAAAAAATTGAAAAGTCTATTGAGTTGTCTTCGCGGCCAAGAATTAGACCAAAAAGACACTCGCCACCTAAAAGGTCTAGTAAACGAATAAGTGGCAAAAATAATAAAATTAAAGTTAAAAACCTGTTAATGTCTCCTATATTAACTAATATTACAAGAAATGTTCCGTTAACGCTAGGTAGCGCTTTAGGATCAGTTAGAAAAAATTCTCAAAGTAACCTGAGTCGTTCAAATTTTGAAAATTTTGTAAATTTAACTGCACACTTATACAGCTTAATTAAGTGTCATGACACAATTAAAGATTTAAATGAAACAAATTACGAAATTAAAAATTCGATTACGTATGGGAGAAAAGGAAACTTAAGAAATGCCTTGAACAAGCTTAGAAAAATTAAATTTGCAGGCTGTTTTAGCGAACCGAATGTAAGACAAACATTGTCTGATGGAGCTTCTACTGTATCAGGACAAACAATAACAGATATAATTGACGCAACTGATTTAGGTGCAGGTAACACACCAGAAAGTGTGGCAGAAATTATTTCTGCAATTTGTTTTGATCAAGTAGCCGGCCAAAATTTTCAAACAAATGAAACATTTCAAAAAATATCATCTTTGTCTAATCAATATAAATCGTCTTTAAATTCACTATTGACAGAGAACTTAATTAAAGTAACTCCATTGCGCGCTTTTGATGGAAAAGATTTTCAAGAACTCAAAGAAGAAACCGACAAGCACGGAACGTTTTTAAAAATGTTGTTTGATAAGCGAACGTATCAAAATAAAGACTATGTGCCATACGAAACAAACAATACAATAGCGTCAAACATTTATGCTGAAAACGATGTTTTTCCAGGTGAAGAAATATTTTATACTTCTGCTATTAAAGCAAACGATAGAACATTTAGTGAACTTAAAAACTTTTCAGAAGAGATAGAAACAAGTTTTGAAAACATAGCAAAAAATTTAATGTCTGCATTATCATTAGGCTTCGATGAAGATGGTTACTTTTTAGATGAAAGTAAGACAGCAATTGACAACCTTAACCCTATGACTTATTTTAATTTTTATTTAAAGTCACTAGCAGATGAGCTTGAAAACTCTTTCTTTCAAGAATCCAAAATTTTTCCTAACTTACCTGGGCTCGCAATTAATATGAATGCTGCAGCTAATTTTGATACGTTGGCTGATACTTTTTGTGGCACGATAACAGGTATATTTTCACAAGAAAAGTTATCTCCTTTTTGGGCTGATGATAGTTGGGCAATTAGCAATGTTGTTTCTAATGACCGCTCTGTAATAAGAGGCGGATCAACAAACTTTACTAATTTTGTCACCAGTAAATTTGAAAACATTTATGCAACACTAATATCAGAATGTAAATTTAGAACTAGTAATGGATTTCAGGCAATTTTAGAAAATTTAGACGCGCGTAGTTTTCCACGACCGGCTGAAAGATTTGGTCGATTTGATTCCATTAAATTTGACAGCTACTTGTTTCATAGTACATCATCGAAAATTGCAAACTTTGATTCTGGTAAAAAAGTTATAAACATAGGTGTGAGCAGTGACAATCATTTCAATGTTACAACGACAGAAGTAGAGACTGCGTTGGACAACGTTCCAACGTTAAACGTTCCTTCTGTCACAGTGCCCTCACCAGATTCAGCTGAACCTGAAATGAGAGAATACTTTTACGGAAATAAGCAAGACCTAGGCGACACACTAAGAGATAAACTAAATTTAGACGTTGATACAAATACGTATCCATACGGTTCCATAAACCTTGCAGTTAACATGACTAATGTTGAGATTAATAATACTATTAATGGATCTTTAGGCGATCAATCGACTCCTGGTTGTCAATTTTCTTCTAATGCAACTTTTATGACAAGAGTATTAGTAAATAGTGCTTTAGGAAGTATTTCTAGAGATAGTGCTTTTGAACTGCCTAATATCACAGAAGAAAATTCAGAAGTCATTAACAACTTCAGAAATATTAATCTTTTTAGCAATCGACGTGAAGACACAGATCAAACTGGCTGGAGAATAAATAACTACCCGAGCAATCAAGGCGAATTTGCTCCAACAACAGCTATCCAAAGAGCCTTGATGTTTTACATCTTTTCAACTGGCTTATTATCGTCCACACAAAGAATTCAAGCAAGGACGCAACAAGACAAGTTTTATTTAAAATTTAAAGATACAAGAATGACCGGCCTAATCAAAGCACTTAGAGGAGAAGATCTACCTAGTAACGCCCTCGACAGCACTGCTCATGCTTACCAAGAAGCCTCTGAAAGAATCTCGCTAGTCAGAGAAAAAATAATGTCACGTCAAGATTACATCTTAAGATGCCTCGCAGTTTTATCTGACAAAATTAGCAGCTTAAAAGAAGTTTATAAAAACTTAACTAATTTTATTGAAGGCTCAGATGATGATAAAAATTTTAAATTTGTTAAGAAAAACTTAGATGAAAACAAATTTTTTGAAAATACTTTTCCTTTGCTTAACAACTCTTACAAAGATTATCTTGCTAAATCTTTTATAAAAAATTTTGGCCGCACACATGGATTTTTCCCAAAAGGTGATGTTCCTAACTTTCGTGATTTAAAAATCATGTATAAACTTTTTTCAAGGCCAGGTTATGGATTTTTAAACAAAGAAAAGTTTGGAAGAAAAACAATTTACAATGTTGGCATACCTTTAGGAATGATAGACTACTTAAGGAGAGAGGCTTATAGAGAAACAGGTGACGAAGATTATTTAGATTCATCACTTATTACAATAACCTTTTATAAGAACAATCAAGTAAGCGCGAACACTAAATACTTACCAAAACAATTTATATTTGACATGTCAAAATACGTAATGCCTTTTTACTGCAACTATTATGGTGCAGTCAAGATGAGTAATCAAGTTAAAAGAATGTCTGACGATATATCACTAGAAAAAATTATTGATAATTTTGAAGTGTTAACATTTAATGAAGGAGCAAATTTTGGTCTTAAAAAGAACGGTATAGGACCATCTGGCATGAAAGGCAACCAAACAAGTGAATTGGCAGACAATTATGAAAATGACAAGGCATTCTCAGAAGATTTAATTATAAATCATATTCTTGATCACTACTTAAAATTATACATGCAATATACTACTGGATTACAAATTGATGAATCAGTTTTTTTAGTCGATTCAGAAAATATTAATGTAGGCGAAGTTGACAATTCTAAATCAAATGAATTTAAAAACAAGATCATACAGAATTTCTTACTTCAATATCCAAACATTGCGCAAGATGAAAAAACTAGAGAAACATTTTTTAGAGCAGCTAACTCAATTAATAATTCGATATTAATGAGTTCCGGCAATAGGCTAAAAGAAATGATAACAATGCCTGTTTTTGAAAGAGTATATTCAGTTTTTATTAATGAAAGAGACTTCTTACTAGATAGTGAAGAAGCTGAAGATCTGTTTAAAACGCAGCCTAGTATTAATAGAACATGTGAATTACAAAGAAGATTTGTAAATTCTTTTAAAGCATCAACAACAAAAAACAAACAGATAAAAAATTACTTAAAAGAAATCAATGATAAACACGTGTCTCTTTCGGGTTTTTCAATTGATATTGGACTTCTTAAAAAGTGGTAAGGAAAATACATGCCAAAGTTTAACACATTTAAAAGCGTCATAAACACAAAATCTGTTAATTCTAAAACAATAAATAAAATTGCAAAAATTAAAAATATTTCTAATTTTTCAAACGTAATTTCTAGTATTGAAAATGCAAACTTTAGTCAAAATAGTAACATTTCAGAGGCTGTTCCTGCAAAATCGATTATTTCCAAAACAGTGTTCAGTTACGACATACCTGAAATAGAAAAATTAGATTTAGAATTTATTTATAATTTTTTTGAAAAAGATGAAAGAGAAATAGAAGCGCTAGAAAGAAGTGAAAGAATAATAAATTTAGAAACAGATAGCACCTCAGACGTTTTGTTTGCAACAAAAAACGAAAAGCTTCCTAGGTACGTCAGAGTATTTTTTAAAGGCCCTAATGATCCTTTTGCAAAAATATCAAAATTTAATAATAAAACACTGCTTAACAATATCAATAAAATAGCAAGAGAAGGTGCAGGATCCGACAAGTTTTTTACAGGTTTTGAATTAATTGATTCCGGTGAAGAAAAAACAATTTATAACAACTTAAGGTTTACATCTTTTGCAACAAATGTTCAAGATCCTAACAACTCTATGTTAGAATCTGCAAAAAAAGTGTCAGACATTATAAATGACAAAGAAGGGTTGACAGGTTTAGGTAAGAAGATAATTCTAGAATCGCTAAATCAGTTAAAGGGAGGCGAAATTCAATACGCAGAATCTGATGTCAGGCCAGAAGTAGCAGCATTTTCTGACAATCCTGTTGGTCGACAAAGTTTTTCTGTGAAATGTAATAATTTATTTATTAGCAACATAATCAAAAAGGCAAATGCATATCCAACGGGGGTGTTTCAAGACGAATTAGTAGCACTAGAAGATACTGCTGAAGATTTTCAAAAAAATACTTTAAGTAAAATAGGCGATGATCCAACTCAGCTTAATGAAGATCAATTTACAAATCAATCAGAGGCATTTGAAATATTAAGTGGAAATCCTTTTCGTTCAAAAGGTCTCAGAAAGAGTTCTCAAAAAGGATTTAATGACCCGGAAGCCATCAAGGAATATGAAGTTCTTTTAGTAGGTTATATGATTGAAAAAGTAGAGATATTACCTGATGAATCTGTCATAACTAACGAGCCTTTCATAATAACAGACCCACAAAATTTATTTTTTGTTGATAAAAACGTGAGATACGGCGGAAATTATATTTACACAATTAGAACGATTTGTCAAGTTACTTCACCTGTCGTGAAAATAGATCCGGACAACCCATTGCTAGATGAGGTAGTTTTTGCTAGATTTTTAATGGCGTCAGAAGGTGTTACAAAATCTGTATTGTGCACCGAAAAAGAACCTCCGCCGCCGCCTGTCAATCTTAAAGCTAGGTTTGATTTTAGACAAAAAGCACCAATATTAACTTGGAGTTTTCCAGTTAATCCACAAAGAGATATTAAAAGGTTTCAAATATTTAAAAGAAATAGCACTAGCGAACCTTTTGTGTTAATAGGTGAATATGACTTTGATGACTCAGTTAGTAGAACAACTGTCATCGAAGTAGCACAACCAAAAAATTTATTTAGGTTTAAAAGACCTAAAACTAGTTTTATTGATAAAAAGTTTATTGTAGGATCTAGGCCAATATATGCCATTGCTTCTGTTGATGCCCATGGCATGACGTCAAATTATAGTAATCAAATAAGTGTATTTTATGATAAATTAAAAAATAGAATTCAAACGCAGCTTATAAGTCGACAAAATGCGCCAAAACCATATCCTAATATTTACCTAGAAGAAGATACGTTTAAAGACAATATAAAAGTAAGTAATTATGATAGAATGCATGTGTTTTTTGACCCTGAATACTATCGTGTTTTTAAGAATGATAGCGTAAATGAAAAAAATAAGGCAACAAGAGAAAAAGATTTAGGACTAATAGCTGTCGACCCTGACAAAGCAACTTACTCTATACAGATTTTAAACATTGATAATCAGAAAGAAGAAACAGTCAATATAACGATCGAGGACAGATCAGAAATTCCTAGACGTTTTACGGCTAACACTATTGGAAACAAATTTGTATCTAACAAAAAATGATTTACTTAAAAAAAATTTTATTTTATATTTATTGTTAAAAGGAGAAAATAATGGGATTTTTAGATCATAGCACAAACAACATCATTGTAGATGCTGTTTTAACTGATATCGGTCGTCAATCTTTGTCGAGAAATGATGGCTCTTTTAATATATTCCAATTCGCATTAGGCGATGACGAAGTCGATTATGATATCATTCAACAATACGGCAGAACAGTGGGAAAAGAAAAAATTGAAAAAAATACTCCTGTGTTAGAAGCATTAACGCAAGGGAGCTTGGCACTTAAATATCCCTTGATTAGCGTGTCAAATGAATTTTTAACGCACTTGCCTACAATGACAATAACAACGTCTGAAACACCTGTTGCTTTTGACAGGACAGCAAACGTATCTGTTAAGAACATAACTGTTGATATAGCAACAACAACAGGTGTAGAAATAGAATTTGATTTACTAGATGCAGAACTAATGGTCGAAATGAACAACATATTTTTAACATTATCTGGGGAAGCACCTGACATCTTGTACACAGACAATATTGCTGTTTATAGGTTTCCTACCGAGCAAGAAACAACAGGTGATACAATCACGACTAGGCTTCCTCTACAGCTTAAAAGCTTTTCTAATACTACATTCAACACATACAGCGTTTCTGGTGCAAGCTACATTAGAACATATGTCAAAGTAACCGGTTTGAATTCTGGTTTAAGTAAAACTTTTGAAGTGCAAATATCATAAGGCGGTAAATAAATGGCAACTTTTAAAACAATATCAAGTGCAGATATTAAAACAACACGTTCGAATCTAAATCAACTAATAGACTTTGTAGAAGAAGACATATCAGGTTCAAACACACGGAAAAAATATCAGGTTTTTGTAACTGGCACAACTCGATGCACAGGCGTAACATCTTCTTTGTACCATACAGTTTTTGATCAAAATCATCAACTGCAGACTGCAAATGAATTATTTGACATGACGATAGGGCTTTATCACAACTCAGAAACTGTGACTGGATCATCAACAGGCACAGATGCAAATGGCAAGCTTTTATTTCCTTCTGAGTCTTTAATGATGCGAGAAAAAGTTAATATATATAGGCAATATGCTCAACTATTGTTAGGAAATGCAGAGTCAAGGTTTATTGCGCCTTTTGGAGGTAACAATGCAGCAGATAACATTGATGAAGCACTTTTTCTAAACTTTAAAAGACTTTTTGTAAGAGATGGAATTAAAAGAGAAACTTTTGCAATGAGATTTTTCCAAAGCGCTTCAGCAGCCAATGACAAACATGGTCATCCAATGGATAAAATGGATCGTAAAAATCTTTTTAGAGGAACACCCTCTGGGTCAGTTATATTTACTGACGTAGGGGCAGCAAGTTCAGTACAAAGATCAAATACAGGTGGTGACGTAGGAAACCTTGTAAATTCATCTAATACTTCACAAAATGTAGGTCTTTTATTTTACCAGCAAGGTATAGCAATTCTTGACCTTAAAAAGATTACTTCTGGGTCACAAAAAATGAGTGGTTCAATTGATGCTGCTGGTGTAGCAACAACTGTAACAAATAATTCGCATATATTAGGTAAAGTTGATATGGGACGTCTTGATGGAGGTCATGGTACTGCAAGATCTAGGTTCATTCCTAACTTTTTAGTGTCAGGTTCAATTGATGATATTCTAGAACACATTGCGTCAGTTCGTTTTGGTAGTGGATCTCAAACATTCTTGACATTTCAGAACAATACTCAAATTAATTCGACTTTAGTATTTTGTCGTGCAACGGCAGATGAATTTAACTTTTCATCAAACCCGACATATACAAATTCTGACGGCAGAATTAAAGTAATTGACGAGTCTGAACAAGGAGTTCAAAAATCTTTTTCTTTTGTTACGACTGTAGGTCTTTATGATGCAAATGAACAGCTGTTGGCTGTCGCAAAATTAAGTCGTCCTGTTGAAAAAAATGATGAGAAAGATTTAACCTTTAGAGTTAGACTAGATTTTTAATATGTCTTTTGTCAAAATCGATAATAATCTTTTTGAAAGATCGTCTCTTTTACTGAGGCCTAGCATTTCATTTATTTCCAGTTCTGCAGGCATAACCGGTTCTGAATTTGTCAGTGCAATCAGGTCTAAGTGTATTAAAGATATTGTCGATCCTGGCGCTTCTAGTGCAAATCAAGTTACGAACAGAAATTACAATGAATTAGATTTTGCTGTTTTAAGTAATATTGATCGGGCAGCTGCAAGAATTAGAGATGGTTCTACAACTAACATATATCAATATCTTGATCTATATCTATCTGCGGCAAATGATGCTCCAAAAGATCTGCGTCATGACAAACTTATAAATGTATTCAGATTCGATGTTCCTGTTCGATTTAATCAAAATTTTAACATTAAAAACAATTTAAGAAAAACATTATTACCCTTTCATAAGCATCGGTATCCTGACTCTGGTTTTCATTATACAAATTATAACACACTTAATTTTTATACCGGATCTTATTCACCAAAAGATTCTTGTTTGTTATATCCAAACAAATCAGATGTGTATACACCGGCCGGCGGGTTTACTTTAGATTTCTGGATCAACCCGAGGTATGGCAATCAAGTGCAAACAGAGCATTTCACAGCAGGCACAATATTTCATATGTCCTCCTCGATCGCCCTGACTTTAGTAAGCGGTTCAAGCAGAGATTCTAACAACTTGGTAGATAGTTTCAAACTTTTACTTCAATTGAGTCAAAGTGCAGATGTACCTCCCACTAAAATTAATTTAAGTAATTTGTCTCAAAATTACCCAAATGATTTAATCTATACGTCGTCTCATGATTTATATAAAAATCACTGGCATCACGTGTCAGTTTCTTGGGGTGGCTCAACAATTAACAATGGAACAGGGTCGATAAATATTGACGGTTTCGAAACTTTTTTCCATATACCTTCTAGTTCTCTATGTCAAAGTAATGAAATAATTACAATAGGAAACTACCTAGACACAGATAAAAACAATGCGCCGCTGTTCTTCAACAGGGATATATCAACTGACGCGCTTGCTAATCGATCGCAAGGTTTGACAAAACTAACAGAAAGTACGAGCGAACCAGCAAACATTGACAATATATTTAATAATGGATTAAATGCTGAAATTCACGACATTAAGCTATTTAATAAATCTTTGACAGCTGATGAAATATTACAAATCAAAGACACCGGTGTTACAAATCGCAGCTTGGCAGGCAGTAACATTACAAACCTCTACAACGAATTATTATTTTACCTGCCTGTCTTTTTCTACCCAATAACTCGGCCGAGAGAGGTCTTACTGACACCTTTTCAAACATCTGACGGCGATGGAAGTACAGCGGCAGATACTACAAATGATCCGTTTAATGTTCAGTTTTCTTTTGGCGTTGCTGGTAAAATGATTAATTTAGAAAACTTTACTAGAGAGTTTAAGCAGGGAGAATTCCCTAGGCTTCATAAGTTAACCGGTTCAACTATAAATGAAACGATTCAAAATATCACTGCAGATCAATATGTATATCATACAGCATCTCTGTTGAGGCGTAACAATCTTATATTGCCTAATGATAATGGCCAATTTAAGCCTGACTATTATCCTATTGCGATATCGGCAGCTTCTTCTAGTAATACTTACTATCAAAACGGAACATTTACAGATTACGGTAGAATTAGCTTAGAAAACTTAATACCAACTGGATCTTTATTTGACGGCCTTATATTTCAGAGCGGCTCAATATTTGATGATATTGTTGGTTCATCCCCTGAGAATCCTGGAGTTGCACCAGGTTCTGTTTTAACAATCGCACAGCGGACAAGAGACGTAAGCAGTAACGAAATAGCAATTTTTGATATATCAAATCTTTTCTATGGTAATAAAATTAATCCTGGTAGTTTTTCAATGGTAGATACTCAATTGACAGGTACAGCTGGGAGAGTTAAAATTACGCTTTCTGACAATAAAAAAGGTAGCCTTTTTAGAAGTGATTGCTTAACGAAGCAAGCAGAGTGGAACAACGTTGGTGACATTCTTTACGAAGAAGGAATGGTGATTGTTAAAACACCGCATTTATTCTATTATTGCAAAGATAGGCTAGAAATGAGCTTTAGGGGCGAGCAAAACATACATACAATGATAATTAATGTGCCGGCAGAAAAAGGCATGTTCAACTCATCTTCTAATCCAACATTTGAGTCTGTCGCACCTACAAACAATGCAAATGATAGGGACGAAGAGTCTATTTACATAACAGCTGTTAACATTCATGACGATAATTTTAATATTATCATGAAGGCTCATTTCTCTCAGCCTATTTTGAAGACTGAGGCTGATGAA
>MDSZ01135417.1_pt1 | contig 12870 bp, 5 predicted proteins | sample 811201 | NCBI WGS metagenome assembly MDSZ01 (sample SAMN05326647, study PRJNA326480) | marine metagenome | isolation source: seawater | place: Indian Ocean: North | collected 2010
AAACCAGGAGGGCTGAAATTGGTTACATGCCGGAACAAGTTCGCTGGGAAGGGAGAATCACGGTAAATCATGCATTGAAATGCATCGCAATGATGCGAGATGATTCGGTAGATGTCGAGAGTTTGATACAAACCGTTGGCCTTTCATCTAAGTCAGACCAAATGCTTGACAATCTCTCTCAGGGAATGCGACAGAGGTTATCTCTTGCTTGCGCTTTGGTTGGTAATCCTAAACTTCTCGTTATGGATGAACCTTTGAATGGACTTGACCCATTAGCTCAAAGAGCATTCTCTAATCTACTAAAGAATCTAGCCAAGAAGGGTGTTGCGGTCGTTATTTCATCGCACCAAGTTGCTGACCTTGAGTCATTAGTCGATGAAATTGCACTTCTTCATCAAGGCCAGTTGTTGATTGAAGGAAGTCTAACAGAGGTCAGGAACGATCTCGGGCTCAAAAACAATTCTGGAATTGTAGAAATGATATGTTCTGCTACTGGCATAGACCCCGAAGAAGTAAGTTTGGAGCTGTCTAGAGACAGCATGCTTCCATTCAAGAGCCTTGGAGGTGAGGAGGAATGAACGCCTTTTCACTCGGAGTTCAAATTATGAAAGAACGCCTGACTGCCGGGCGAATGATGGTGATATGGCCACTTCTTGCAATGTTCATTCTTTTCTCCAGTTGGGGATTGTCTGACCCTAAAGTGAGTCTGCCAGCAAGTATTGTTATCGATTCAGCATACGACGTGATGTTCGTTTCGACAGCATTCATCATTTTCTCTGCGACTTTGGGTGCAGTACTGATTTCATTTGATGGAGTTAGCAGAGACAGATTATCTGGAGTACTAGAAGTGAAGTTATCCCAACCAATCAATCGCTCTATTTTTGCAAAATCTCTGTTGCTTGGACATTGGAGTGCTATCTTCCTACCTGTGATGGTTTTGAATTTGGTAAGTTTGTTTGTGATTTGGTACAGATTGGATGACATTCCAAGCATAGAGGAGTTATTCATTCACACCTTAGGAACTGCTCTACTGTTGCTTTGGTATACTTCGATACAACTCTTAGCATCCTCATGGGCAAAAGACATGGGTTCCTCAATCGCAGTTGGATTAGGAGTATGGATGATTTTCACACTCCTATGGTTGGTGTTGACTACGGTAGTTGCAGGCTTGTCCGGAGTAGGTGTTGATGACCTCAACTCTAAAGAATACGTTAAGATAGATGCAATAATGGATTTATTTTCACCAAATGGTGTTTATCATCACCTTCTAGAGATGCCATTAGATGATGTCGATAGGGGCATGTCGCCACTTTACATCAGTATCGCTGCAATCTTGTGGAGCATTATACCAGTCCATTTATTCACAAGGCGCATAGAACGCCTCCAGCCCTAGCAAACATAGGAACACACTAAGAGTAGTTTGTTCTACGCACCAAACATGAAGAGAAGGTTATGTGCAGTCTTGCTTGCTATTTTGATGGCAACAGTGTCATTGACCAACACCACAATGGCGGAAGACTCCGGACGACAGATGGATGACGTTGACTGTTCTGGTTACACATTCGAAGATTTGTTTGAGTATGATAACGCCGTATTCATGTTCGAGATACTAGACGATTGGGCTACATCCGATCTGTACGCAAATTCTTGGGTTAATGAGAGCCGTGCTGCAACAGTTCGTGAGAACCTAGATGGTTTGTTTGATGGATTCCCTGGTGGAAATAACTCTTGGATCTCAACTGATGAAAGGGATGCTGTCAGATCAATCGGTGCTAAGTGCATTGCAGACATGTATACTCGAATCGGAATTCGCGAAGGCCTACCCCACAGAGGTGGAGTTGATTGGAACGATGTAGAGTTCGTGGAAGATGGTATTGGACTTGAAGAAGTTGACTTAATTCCAGAAGGCCATCCCGAAGAAAGGTCTTGCTCGCAGAGGTATGCTTTTGCTAGCGCCGACTGTCAGGAAGTTCCGGTCACTGCAACAAATAATCTTGAGATTTCTATGTTTACAAAGGACGGAGAAACTCACAACACTCGTTTCAATAAACTACCAAATTCCGGTCAAAGTGATTTCACTGTCGCAATGAATGTCACCAACGTAACGAGTGCTACAATGATGTTCACGTTCCCATTCATTGACGGAATGAGGATGGCAAACTGGACAATCCAAGATGATGGAATTGAAAATCTCGGCGCAGGATCCATTGAAGAGATATTTTTGCCTGACGGTAGCGTTAGAGTAAGCGTCAGCATACAATATGACAAGGCAGATTACCCGATGATTCGCAATATCTTCTTTGACATGACGACCACGCCACCTGAAACAAATGATTTCCCGGTTTGGACCGGTAATGAGCCAGCAGATGACACAATAATTCCGATGATTAAAGATGGTAGCGAAGTAGTTGCTATCTCCAGTGAAACTATGGAAGATTGGGCATCAGATAATGATGCTTGGGGACTAGATTGTCAGTTTTCGGAAACCGGATGGTCCAGCAGGATGAATTCCAATGGTGAATTGTTAGTTACATCAGGAAATTCACAATCCTCTGATGCAACTTGCCATCTAATAGACCCATACGGAGCCACAAGCAATGCAAGCCACACATGGAGATTTGGTCAGCCCGCAAGCTTTTCAGCGACTGCAGGCATGTTCACTGACTCCGTAGAAATTGACTCTACACCATCTCTTCTGGTACAGAATCTTGCTGTCGCAATATCTGCAAGCCAAGGTAGTACTACTGGAATCGCAACAAGTGTGAATCTTGGTTCAACAACCTCAAGTGATTCTGTAAGCCTATCAGGAATTTCGCCAGGTTCATTCATGATACACGTAACAGCAACATCTCCAGGGATGCTGGATTGGGTAGCGGAATTTGACTTGAATTTGGAAAAGAGAAACTCATTACCGGTTGTCGTGATTAATTACGACTCAATTGAAGGAACATACGCAACTTGGTCGTCAGATCAGTATTCATTTACACTCACAGGCACTGCTGTCGACCCCGATGGAGGAAGTGTGACCCTATCCGCTGAAATGTGTGACGAGACATCTACAGGATTCACAACAAATGGCGACGATTGGAGTGTCACACTCTCGATTGCAAATTGTGTTGCTCAAGGATTGACTGAGTATTATGTCGTCATTACAGCGACTGATTCTGTCGATGCAATCGGTTCTAGCGATATCACTGTACCAGACCCATACTCTACAGACAACTCAGGCACATATGACACAGATGACACGTCTGAAGAATCAAGCGGATTACCATCACTTGGTATGTTTGCATCAATAGTTGCAATGCTTGGTGCAGCGCTACTGAGCCGAAGAGACTGAACCTACAGCAATCCGAGGTTTTTGCGATGTTCAAAGGAAGGGTGGAAAAGGTCAGCCATGAGGGTGGACTTTTGGTGAGCTACACTGGAGCCTGCCCTGCTTTGGGTAGTGTTATGGTAGACTCGAGTGAAACCTACATCGGTAAAGTAGACGGTGTGATTGGCAATCTCGAAAACTCTCTAGTTCACGTTGCTCACCTTGATAGGAAAGCAAACGCACAGAAAATGATCGGCCTAGAAATAACAATCCGAAGCAAAAAACCTCGAGATAATCAGCGCTCAAGAGACAATAATCGCTCTAATGATAATCGTCGAGGCCGAAATGACTGGCGAACAAATGACAGAGGACGCTCAAGGGATGATAGAGACAGAGGCCGTTCAAGAGATGACAGAGGCAGAGGACGCTCAAGAGATGACAGAGGTGACAACCGCCGCCAAAAAGAAAACCACTCCAGAAATGACTGGGATTGTGGAGAATGTGGTAACTCAAATTTCTCATTCAGAACGGAGTGCAATCGCTGTGGTGCTCCAAAGGGACGAGGCGGTAGAGGCGCATCAAAACAGTGGACTGGTACCGATAGAAGAGCTGGTGATAGGAAAGATGCTCCGCAACCTCGTGCTGGAGATTGGGAATGTCGCAATTGCAAGAAAATGAATTTCGCAAAGAGAAACGAGTGTTTCAGTTGTAGAACTCCAAAACGTGTTGGTGGACCAAAAAGAAAGGGTCACCATCGAAGTCATCGAGACCCTCCTCCTCTACACTCTGCAAAATATGGCAGGGGTAGGAGGGATGAAAGATGAGTGCTGAAGGCCATTACCTCGATGCGATTGAAGCAGAGGAAGAAGGTGATTTAGAATCTGCTCTCGAGCACGCTCAAAAGGCTGTAAAATCAGACCCTGAACACTCCAATGCATGGTGGATGGTCACTTGTCTATTAGCGCCAGATGGCAAATATCCCGATATTGAGCAGGCATCAAGAGCTCTTGCCGCCTGCACAAAGGTGATTGAATTAGACCCGTCAAGGGTAGACGCATGGGTAAAAGGTGGACGCTTGATGGTCGACCATCTAGGTCTGTTTGAGGATGCTCTTCACTGGTGGCAAAGATGCAGGGAGGCTGCACCGCTGGAATCCGTACCGATTCTTGAACAAACAACGATTCTAGCAGATTTAGGCATGTACCCAGAGGCTAGAGACAGATTGAGTGCTCTATTCGAAGAAAATCTTGACATTTCAAACTCACAATTGGCAAAGGTAAGTCAGTTGCATAAAACTCTTGAGATGTCTGCGCAGCAAGACCCTGATTCACATTTCAAACCTTGGAAGAAGAACGATGGTGGCTGGACTGCAATCAAAATGCGTTCCAACAAAGCACCTGTGTCTGAGAACTTACTATTCATGATGACTACAATTCCATTCCTTATGCTGGAGGTTTTCCTCTCTCGGTCACTATTTGGTGATGGATGGGGAGGTTTCTGTTTGACCAGCATCCTAATCCTAGTGACTGTAATTATTGGTATGGGATTCACAAGAAGGCTTTACAGAACAGTTAACAAGCCTGGATTTAACCTACTCAGGGCCATTCAATTCGAAGCAAGCAGTGCCAGATTAGTAATACCTAGCGATATTAGAATGGGGAAACTATACTTATTCCTATTTTCAAGACATCCTCCAGCATTCCAGCAAAGGCTAGAGAGAATTATTGAGTCGGGCAAGAGTCTTCCTAAGAATTGGAAAATGAATTTACCTGATTTCGAGTCTCATCTTGATGAAATAGGATACATCGAAGATGGTGGTGAAGAATCCTCTGAACTTTCATCTTACGAAGAAGAGTGATCATGTACCTGCAGTATAATCTGTAGAGTATTCAATCTGCTCTGCCGTCAACTCATCAATCGAGAATCCTAAGGTGCTAAGTTTCGTTGTTGCAAGCTCCATGTCTTGCTCTAGAGTAATATCGTATACCTTGGAATCCATTTCGGAACCTTCTGCTGCTAGGCGGCAAAGTGAGAGGAACTGATTTGCAAAGCTCATGTCCATAACCTCGGAAGGATGGCCTTCCGCTGCTGCTAGATTGACCAAGCGACCTTCTGCTAGGAGGTGTACTTTTCTGCCGTCTTTTAGGGTGTATTCTTGATTTTCAGCACGTATAGTTCGAACTGAATCCGACCTTCCTGCTAGATCTTCAATGTTGATTTCACAGTCATAATGGCCAGTATTAGAGATGATTGCACCGTCTTTCATCACATCGATGTGACGCCCAATAATCACGTCTTTCATTCCTGTTGCAGTACAGAAAATATCTCCTAAAGCAGCGGCTTCATCCATTTTCATTACTCTGAAACCGTCCATTACTGCCCTGAGACCGGGAAGAGGATCCACTTCTGTGATGATCACGTTAGCGCCCATTCCCTGGGCACGCATGGCAACTCCTTTTCCACAGTGACCATATCCTGCAACGACAAATGTCTTTCCTGCGATAAGGACGCTCGTTGAGCGAAGAATACCATCGATTGTTGATTGACCTGTGCCGTATACGTTGTCGAAATCCCATTTTGTAATGGCATCATTCACTGCAATTACTGGATACTTCAAGTCTCCCGCTGCGGCCATTGCTCTGAGTCTGTGCACGCCTGTTGTTGTCTCCTCAGTACCGCCAATAACTCCTTCAGCATATTCTGATTTGGCTCCATGCACTCTAACGATTAAGTCTGCACCATCATCAAGGGTTAAAGTTGGTTTGAATTCAAGGGTTTTGTCGATGCACCAATAAAAATCCTCGACCGATTGGCCGTGCCAAGCGTGTACAGAGTAACCCTCTCTGGCTAACCATGCTGCTACATCATCTTGAGTTGATAGTGGATTACAACCTGACCAAGATAGCTCGGCACCGGCTGCACTAATTGTTTCGATTAGAACCGCAGTTTCCTTTGTAACGTGCAAACATCCTGCTACCCGCATTCCTGCAAGTGGTTTGTCCTTCTCAGCTTGGGCACGTAATGCTGCTAGAACTGGCATTCTTGACCTAGCCCAATCTACGCGCAAAGCGCCTTCATCAGCGAGGCTCAAGTCTGCAACAGTATACAATTCACCCTTGTCCATGAACACGGGCGAGCGCACATACCTCATAGGTCAATCGGTTACACAATTCACCCCCATTTTAAGGGGGTGAGTTGTGCCCTAGTTCCGCTATTGTTGCTGCTGGAAATGCCCGGCATATTGCTGGGCATAGGCCCGGGCAGTTTCCTCTGGGTATCCTTGAGCAATCAGTTGTTGGACGTATTGCTCCATTGGGTCCATTTGAGCAACACCAGCGTATCCTGCTGCTGTAGCGCCGAAGTCGTCACCCATTGAAGAATCAATAATGTCTCCTTCCTTACCACCTCTTAGTACGAAGAAGAGGGAGAGAAGTACTAGTACAGCAAGTCCGATTCCACCGCCCAAGTATAGCATCAGGTTGTCTTCTTCAGATGATACTTCGTCGCTCTCTGGAGCTTCATCTGGGATTCCGTCTCCGTCAGAGTCAGAATATTCTCCGGACCACTCACAGGTGCTGGTCTCTGCATCCCATATCCAATAAGCATCTGGTTCTGCATCCACAACTTCAACAGGTGGAGTTAGTCCTCTGCACGCTGGTAGTGTAATCTGGATGTAGTAGATAATTGGCCATCTCTTGTCATCACCTTCGTAAATTTTCAGGTAGATCTTCCTGTCAAACTTAGTCTCATTATCGAACAGGTCTCCGATGGTCAGAGTTAGGGAGAAGTCGTCTTGGTCTCCCAAAGCTTCCGATTTTGCCCACTTGCCTTCCAATTGTAGTGTGTATTTGGCAACAGCAGTTTGGTCAAATGTGGATTCTTCCAATGCTGCTTCGACGTATACATCTCCTTGCTCAGCACCGTCTAGGATGGTACCACTCAGAGTAATAGTGTCTGATTCAACCTGTGTGCCGTTCAGAGACAAATCAAGTTGGATGGTTGGCTCAGCGTCACCGAATCCTTCTGGAACTACTGAGAAGTACATCTTGTACTTATCAGAACTCTTTCCTGCTTGGTCAAATACGACCAGCTCTATACGGATTAATGACTCTGTTTGACCACTTGGATCAACAGTTACGTTGCTGAATTGGTACGACCACTTTCCGTCACTCGTACCTGGTGTAACGAAGGTGTGTCCTTCCAACTTGTAGTTGTCTTCATCGTATGGCTTATCGAATAAAACAGTCCATTCATATGATTCAATGCCGTTTCCTGTTAGAGCATCAGCGTCTGAAGAGTTTCCAGCATCGAAGTGGATGACCAGAGAACCTGTATCATCTAGGTTAATTCTCCTTTGAGGCCAGTCTACTCCAGAGACTGTCTTGAGACCTTGATCTTCGATTCTATCTTCATATTCAGGGCGCATATCAATTTCTACATCCGCAATCGGTCTGTATTCGTCTGCTCTTGTGTCATCTGTCTGGACAGTGACTGAAATTGTTCTTGAATGACCTTCATCATCGTGTAGGTACAGAGTAATTTCCCATGTTGCTCCTTGGAGACATCCCGTAGCAGAGGATAGATCTACCTTACAGAACTGTGACGTTGGGTTTGTTACATCTGTATGGTCTGTACCACTCGCCATTGAAGCACCAGCCCAATCGGTTGGTCCGCTAATTACCCAGTCTGTGTTTAGAGACTCAGTTGAAGTGGTCTGGAATCCAAAGGTAACTTCGGAATTGCTCTTCATGTAGTGGTAAGCATATCCACCCGTTGATGGGTCGAAGGAAGGAACTTCTCCGTTAATGGTAAGTTCCAATCCGTTTCCTAAGGTTCCGAATCCTTGAGGGTATGGTGACACGTGATAGTCTAACATGTTACCCAGCAGCGGGAAGGTTGCACTGTCCGCTCTCTCTGACACACTTTCAACATCGATTGTAGTGACGATTAGTCCACCATCTACGTAACTGCATACACCAAGTACTGTGTCCTGAGAATCTGCCTGAGATTGAATCAATCTTTGGAAAGAGCCGCCTTCTTCGGAATATCCTCCACAAGCTCGTGGAATCGATGTGGAAGATGCACTCTTGGTGTTGATAATTGCCTCAGTAACTGTTCCGAACTGGTCAAATCCTTGGAATGCTGCTAGATCAACACCCTCAAGAATCGGGTGATACGGATCTGCGACTTCCATGTTACTGTAAGTGATTCTTGTTTCAGGTGTGTTCCTAGGCTGAATCTGCATGTCAAACGGCAACAGACTCTCACCTGTCGAAGAGGAGTATTCGTAATAATCAGTAGCACTGGAGAGGTGCACTTGCACAGTACCTCCAGATGACATGAAATTCTTCAATGCGTTTTGGTTGGAGGATGAGCCAATCAATTCATAGTATCCTTTACCGCCTTCATCATTTGGTTTCGCAGTGTTTACATCTTGCTGTGGCATGATGACCTTGTCATAATGGACTAGCCATCCTAAGTCCAGGTACTCACTCCAATCGTTGATGTTGTATTGTGTGTAGGTCATTCCAAGAATTACCAAATCTTCCTTGATCGCTGTAACTCTTGCAGAATCTCCTGATAGGATCGCTACATCAACATCGTACGCAAATCCAGCATGGAAGTATCTTGTGTTACCAGATGTACTGCCGTCTGGCAAAGTAGCGTGATAGCTGATGTTGTACTTGTGACCGTCCATCCATCCGTTCCAAGGAGTGAACGTAACCGTAGTCCTTTCATTTGGCGAAAGGGTTGTGCTAGGCCCAGCGGTTGTAGTGTGAACTTGTGAACCTGTATCCATGTCTACAACAGTCATGTGGAATGTGTAATCTCCTTGCAGAACACCATTAGTTGCCGTAAGCGACCAATCATGTTCTGTGACATTATCAATTGGCAAGATACAGTCTAAGACTACATCAGACAAACAGGAAAGTGTGTCTGGCTTACCAAGGGTGATATCAACGCTTTCAACCGAGAATATTACTCTTCCTAGGTTGTTTGCGACAGAGATTTCTTCATATCCAAACCAAGGTGTTCCCTGGGTTGTGTTGTCGAAGATTGTTTCGACTTCAATCATGTAAACTCCGGAGACGAAGTCGTGGTTTGATACTGTGATCGTTCTGTTTTCTTCAGCATCTAAGTCAACGACCGATGTGCTGTAGACTGCATCTTGAGTGAACGAGAACTCTTGTAGAGAGATATTGTCGAAAGCAACACCTCGAACACCATCATTCTGTCCGTTGTGGATATCATCATTGGAGCGGAACTCGAAATTGATATCAACCACAGAGCCTGCTAGACTAATACACTCATCTGACCATTGGTTTGTATCTGCAGATGTTGTATTAAAGATATACAAGTGAGTCAAGTCAATGCTTCTGCTTTGAACAAGTCCGTCTGTGTTGTAGAATACGTTGTAGTTTCCAGAACCACCGTTTACGTTGGTTGGGTCACCAATGTATTCGATTTCAGTGTTATCGATTGTTGTCTCGTTTACCGGGTCAATGAATCCATTCTCGTCTTCATCAACAATACAGAATCCGTCTTCGTTGTAGTCATTCCACTGTCCGTAGATAAGACCATTGTAGTCATCACTACCGATTGTCCAATCTGCAGTAATTGCTGCATAATCGTTCACGTCTGTGGTTTGACCTGATTGCTGAATGTCGAACCATGTTTCAGCGAAATACTCGAAGTTTAGAGCAACGTAGTCTCCACTCATGCTGGTCAAATCGATGTCAGGAATGGTTAGGGTTTCATTTTCCCAAACGCTTCCATAGCTGTTTGGTGTGTCACATGGATGACCAAACCAGTATGCATTAGAGCCGAATACTTGCTCCGCACAAGTAGAATCATCTAGGATTCCACCGTTTGAATTGCCGTCATCAGTGTATCTAAATCCTGAGGAACCACCCTCAAATCCTTCCTCACATACAACAAGAGGAGAACCACAATACACATCTGTTGGAACAGCGCTAAACACTTTAGCTTCCAAATCAAATGTCACGTTTGTGTTTCCAAGGTGCTCAACCTTTACGTTTACAGGGAAGTTGCCCTCTGCATACAAACTACCGGGTTTGAAATCTTCGATTCCTACAATTCCCGGGTCATACAGATTGAATGCTGTGACATATCCGACAATATCATCATTTGCTGGTTGTTCATCTTGGCCGTAGTTCAACACTGCTGAAATACGATATGTAGTACCATTTGTGAAGTCTGCAGAAATTGCAGTTGTGTAATCCTCATTTGGTGCAAGGTTGTTCATGGTGATAGTTGACTGTTGGGTCTGAACATTGCTTGTGAATACGGTGTTCTGCTTCCAAATTGTGACATTGTCGATTGCGAATCCATCTCTACCGCTCCATGTTGATTCGTTGGTTCCTAGAGAACCTTCCCAACCAGACTTGAATCTGAATCTAATATCAACAGTCTCACCAGCGAACCCAGACAACTCAAATGCGCCAAGTCCTTCTTCAGTAAAGTTACCCCAGCCGTACTGTGTTCCGGGGATCGCTCCACCGTATCGGTAAATTGCAGCATCCAGGCCTGTGTTTGCTTCACTTTCCAACCTACCATTGTCGTATCCACCCCAGTAGCTGGTTCCTGAAGCACACTGACCTGCGAAGTAGGCCGTGTTTGGACAGTTTATTAGAACCCATCCAACGTCCTCTGAGAATACTTCAATCATTGCTGCATCGTCCCATACTTCTGCTAAGACGATTCCATTTGCATCCTGCGTGTACAAGTCGGATAGACCTAGGTGTCGGAAAATCTCCAAACTCATCCATGCTCGGTCTGCGCCTGTCAGATCTACGTTGTTTAGAACGAGCCCCTCGTCCCAGTTTGGCTCATAACCCGACCAAGTGTCACCGCTGGAGTTTGTCTTCATTACACCAGACCACATAAAGTCGGTAGGGTTGTTTGCATTGGCAGCCTGTGTTGCTGCATTGTTACCAGAGGTGTGACCAATGGTACTGTTTGCTGCCACTTCTTCGTGCCAATGAGAATCTCCATAATATGCTTCAGTGGACCAAGTACAACCTGTTCCACAGCCGCTTCTGTCTTCTGGATTATCCCAGTCCATCGCATAAACAGTTACGTTACTTGATGCTGCTTCGTCAACTTCTTTGATTTCAACATCGAGTGTTGCCTGGCCGTTTAGGATGTCCATACCTGTGTTGGTTACGGTAACCTCTACCTCACGAGTTCCTTCACCGAGTGCACCCACGTATGCGTCTGTCGGACTTATGTCAATGCTAGAAACCGCTAGGTCCTTGTTGTCCATCTCAATTACTACAATTCTGTCATATGATCCATCCCATCCAAAATTATCGTCGTAAGTAAATTGGTCGTAAGCACCGTGTCCGACAATTAAGTCTGGAGCGCTGTTTGGTCCACCAATAACCTGACCAACAGTAACTGTGGTCGGCCTCATTGCACCAAAGTATTCCAATGGATTCATGTGTCCACCGCCGCCGTTTGACAGAGTTACTTGAACACTTGTTGGCAGGTTTAGATAGTAGTTGGTTGTTGTTTCACCAGTAGACGAAGTTGAGTTGGATTGCTTGAATTTAGCAGCGTGGATAAAGTCCGGCTCACCATCTCCGTTAAGTTCAGCTACAGTTACTTCCCAAGCGATGTAAGGACCAAAGTAGACTGTCTTTGTTTGGCTGTAGGTATGAGTTGATTGAGTGATGGTTGCATAACTTACATTTTCGGTGTTTCCATCATTGATAGCCACGACGTCAACGATACCATCATCGTTCATGTCTCCAATATCGAAACCACCGAATGGGACTCCTAGTTGATGGTTGTGCGTTGAACCTGTGTAAACACTACTACCAGTGGTCGTACCACCTGTTGTAGACCATGTGAAAATATCAGGGAATTTATCAGAATTACAATCGAACTCGAGTACAGTGACGTTGTCAGAATCACCTGGCGAGGTAACTGCGCCGGTTAGGTAATCAACACCTTCGGCTCTTACCAACCACATATCCACGTCATCACAAGAACCACTAATTCCTGTTTGTGATGGTTCTCCCCAATCGCCCAGCTCTAATTCTCTGTAGGCATTATTCGTGGAATCGCCCAACAGAGTAATTTGGCCTTGAGTGGAAGATGTTATCGGTCCCTTGTATAGAACTGCTCTCTGTTGCTTTACGTCGGCGAGTAACTCCAGAGTGACAATATCGTCATCGCCGTCTTTGTTAACGTCAGCAACTGCTAGATCCCACATGTATACTACATCGAACTGTTCACCGATAGTGAAGGTGTCCTCATTACAACCATCGTTTTCGATAATTGTAACGTTACCAGGCTTGTCGACAACAATTGCGCCGCTAGCATCTTGGCGTAGCGGGCGGTTTCTTGCGTAGATTACGATGTCAATTGCATCGTCGCCATTGAACTCACCGACTTCTACTTGCTGAGTGTTGGAGTGATCTTCGAAATCAGCATCCTGGTCTGGGTTAGCAGAGGTCCAAATATCGGTTCGCTTTTGGAAATGGCCATCCTCATTCCAAAGTACCGAAATTTTTGTACTGCGGTCA
>MDSZ01206186.1_pt1 | contig 12870 bp, 13 predicted proteins | sample 811201 | NCBI WGS metagenome assembly MDSZ01 (sample SAMN05326647, study PRJNA326480) | marine metagenome | isolation source: seawater | place: Indian Ocean: North | collected 2010
CTGGAAACTTTGTTGTCTCTCCCAAAATATTCAAATCCATATGGTCACGCATATAGCGGTCAGCGCCAATAGCAGGGGCTGATAATCCCATGGATAATAATGCCAATTGAGGATGTTTGGTTGACCTGCAACTGATCCAAATCGTTTTAAGCGTAACATGCTCACCTCATCAGCTTTCAAATTTCTCCGCAGTTTAAGTTTGTCTGTCCTTGTGCTTGGCATATAATACAGAGTCAATGCGACTATTATTAAAAACATATTGACCAATTCTGCGACCTACCAACCAATAACCATTTTTCATAAGCACTCTTGATGATGCGATATTATTTTCGTAGACGCCCGCGCAAATTTTCATGAGACCAATTTGCTGAAATCCAATTTCTGTAATTGTTGCGATAGCCAAACTCGCAATACCCTTGCCCCAACATTTTCTGGCTCCAATCAAATAAGATAAATTGCCGGTTTGGTGCTGACTATTGATTTTGCCCAGCTTAATGTTCCCGATATGCTGATCATCAAAAAAAATGCCATACATCAGCTGTGTCGGGTCTGAAGCCATTTTAATTATGAACGTTATGACGTCACCTGCTGATGTATTGTGAAAACGTTGTTCAGTATATTGCACAACTTCATCGTCATTTTACCAAGCTACATAAGCGGGAGTGATATCTTTTTTCGTGATGACACGCAGTGAAAAGTTGCGGTCAATATTAACAGGCGTACCTGACTTTAATCGCTGAACAACGTTTTTCATGCGTCTAACTCAGAGTTATTTTGCTTATATAAGGATGAATACGATGAAATCATTTTGGCTATCGAAAAATGTTTTGAGATATGAAACGCACAAAGTTTTTCTTTTTTTTGCGACGAGTGAATTTTGACTAAAGTGCGCAACTCTTCCGCAATCCCCTCCGGACGCCCTGTTCTAATCTTATAACCGTGATCACCAATGATCCGCCAACTGTCACCTACATCATTGGCACATACCGGTGTGCCGCAGGCCATTGCTTCTCCAATAACGTTCGGAAACCCCTCGCCAAATTTTGATATATTTAACACCCAATCACATGCGTTGTATATTTTAGGCATATCATGGCGAACACCAAGACCAAGAACATTTTTTGGAACTTCCAAAGCCTCGGTTCCCTTACCTGCGAAAATAAACTGTATATCCGGACACAATTTGGCAACTGATATCACCGTTTGATGACCTTTCATGGGATCAACGCGCGCTACATACAAAACAAGCGGCACGTCATCTTTCGCACCCAATTTTTGCCTGGTAATCGCGCCCGACTTTTTATCAGGAAAGAATTTATCAGTATCAATGCCATTCGGAATAATTGATATATTATCCGCTGAAAAACCACAGGTAATATGGAAGTCTGCGCCGACTTGGCTGTTCGCAATAACACCATCGGCATGACCAGATAAAAATGAATTCAGCCTTATCATTCGTCCATATCTTTTAGCATCCATATTAGATGCTCGTAAAGAATGGTAAACCTGAGAGTCAATTCCGACGCCTGCAATCGATGCCATTATGTTACCAGCGTACATCCAACCCTGAATAATATCTGGTTTATGATCTTTTACTGCGCGACGAATTTTCCAAATCGCAGACGCAAACCGAGACAGTTTCCGGCAGTTGATCTCAACAACCTGAAGACCATCAAAATCTGATAGTCTTTGATGCTTCTTAGTCTGTGAAAGTGCTATGATTAATGGCACAAAACCAGTGTGCGACAATCCAGTGGCTAGCAATGCAAGCTGCTTCTCCGCACCGCCAGTCTCAACGCCGGGTGTAATAAATACAATCTTTTTCTTATGCACCACTCACCGACCAAAAATAGCCTTCTCATATTTTTCCATCACTGAATTTAAATTATAGTCGCTTGGTAACTTTGAATCGGCAAGCTTATTCTCTCTGAAAGCTGCTTTCTTGATATTGCGGGTTGAATAGTGTCGGTCCACAATTCGATTAAGCATCGCAATATATGCTTCATCAGTATCTGCTATCACAAGCGCTTGGTCATCCAAAAAATTTTTCATATCAAGCAAACCACCACAACGCGTTGTAGCCACAACTTGTTTTCCTAGTGCCAGAGCTTCCAGCGCTACGTTAGGCAGCCCCTCCCAACGAGACCCAAAAAGCACGGCATCAGCATTTGACATAAACGGAAATGGATTATCCTGAAAATCAATGATCTTTGCGCGGCCGATAAGGCCATTACTCTCGATTAAACGGTCTAATTCATCGCGCTCTGGCCCATGTCCTATTATCAACAAATTGGCCGCGGACCTCATTGAAGCAACCCAAGAAATGAGACGATCCATTCCTTTTTGTTTGGTTAAACGTCCTAAAGACACAAAAAGTGGCAGTGAAGGATCCAAAAAATTGGGTAAGCTACAGGCGTCTTGGGCTTGTTTTCTAACACTACAAATATCAACAGGGTTCGGTATCAATGCAACGCGTGACGGGTCAACGCCCAGTGCCACGAGCTCATCCATTGTTTCTGACGAATTGCAAACAACAATATCTGCCCGGTTATACAGCCATTTATACAAAAAACGGCCAAGCCAACGAATTCGCAAAGACTCTATTGTTGAACTTGGAATGTTGGCTTCTCGCAATAATACACGTTTTGGACGGTGCAAACTAAAAATCAGTGCTAAGACAATTATAAAGTTAAAATAAGCCATCGTAGAGATAACTATTTTAGGCTTTTGCCAGCGGAAAACCATGGCGAGACGCAGCAAAGACGATTTGGCAGAATTACCGCCAATATTTATAAGGTTACAAGTGTCTGGAATAAGTTTTCTCATTGCGCCCTGTTCTGACATCACAATGCAGTTTACGCTGAATGAGTCGTCAAATTCGGCGAGACCACTTGCCTCATCAAAAGCGATCTTAAACGCTTCGTTTTTTCCATTGTCCATTTTTTTTTTATGACTATTCTGGGACGCATAACGATCACGGCGCACAAGTTCAGAAATCAGATTTGCGAAAACCCGCTCTGCTCCTCCTCCAGAGAAACTTGGCAAACAAAAAGTACAATCTGATAGCTTCATTTCATTGTCTCTTGAATGGTTATTCAATGAAGTTACTATATACCAGGTATAACAGGTTATTAGTTACACAATCTTAGATAAATACTATGTCAACTCTTTATTACACTGAGAGGGCAGGCTTTCTCCTCAGCAATCATATACATGATGTTCGATAGCCAACAGAACACTATATTAGATAAGCTTATTTTCCATTAGCCCAGAGTGAACATTATGCTTGATGTGTTTGTTAACCCAAAACAAAGCTGCGAAATGTCGTTCAACTTCGATATTGACACTTCAATGTCTGGGATCGGTTGGAAGGAAACTAATTTTACAAATAATACGTCATTGTCTTTTGCCGGTTACACATTTGGCAAAAATATCCAAGATGAACTAATAAAAAACACCAGTTGTGATATCGATACTCTGATCAATCTACTAACTGAAATGGACGGCAATTTTGGCTTGCTCTTCAAAAACAGTAGATTTCTTGTTGTACGAACTGATCACATATGTTCTTTCCCAATTTTTTATTGTCTATCAGATAACAAAATCACATTTTTCAGCTCACCAGCCATCATTCCTAAGCAAAAAAAACCACCGATGAATGAGGAAGGTGTTTTACAGTTGTTGCTCTCAGGCTTTGTGCTTGGAGATGAAACCATACACGACAACATCAATCGGGTGCCACCCTCATCTATATTCATATTTGACAAATCAACAGGCACGACCCATAGGAAAAGCCTTGATCCCTTCAAAAAATACATAAAAAACTTACACCTTGATGGATCTTGGGATGCAAACTTTGAACAAACACTATCAAATATTTTTAAAAAACAGTGCAACTTTCCCAGGTCAACCCGACTAATTATACCGTTAAGCGCAGGGTACGACTCCAGAGTAATTCTTACTCAAGCCATAACTGCTGGATATCGTAATATTTTTGCTTATACCTACGGAATTGCCGGCAGTTTTGAACATAAAATAGCCGAATCTGTTTGTGACAAATTAGAAATCGAACATCATTTCGTCGAGAGTACAACAAAAAATATAAAGGCATTCTTTAAAACTAAAATTAAACAAGAATTTGAACGTCACAGCGACGATATCTCAAGTTGTCCTATTTTTCACGATCTGTATGTCACACACCGTTTGCTTGAAACGGAACAAATTACGAAAGATGACGTATTGATAAATGGCAACAGTGGTGACTTTATCACTGGAAATCATATTCCAATACAACTGTCGGCAGCGATTTTGGAGCATTGCCCTGAAGATCAAATAGAACACACTGTCATCAAATGTTTTTTTGACAAACATTGTGGACTATGGCCAGACTTGCAGACTGATGAAAATTTGCAGAGAATTTCAACCAGTCTTCGGAAGTTCCTACGCCACAAGAGTATTAAAGTCGGGAGAGAAAACGCGTACCTTTGTTATGAGTTTCTAGAATATTACAACCGTCAAATTAAGAATGTAGTCAAGCGGCAAAAAATATACGATTTTTTTGGCCTGGAGTGGAGGATGCCGCTTTGGGATGTTGATTTAATGCATTTCTGGTTAAAAGCTCCTTTTGAACAAAAATATGGTCAGAAACATTACAAAGCATCGGTGAATAAACCCTCAAAAAGCTCTGCTTGGAGCGTACCTGTCAACTACCCAAAATATGTCTCTCCAAAACTTTTTAGGTATTTAATTCGTCCTCTTGCAAAAGCGTTTTTCCTACCATTTGGCAAGACCAAATGGCATAAATTTGAGAGGCGTTATATAAGCTATTTTACAGATAATATTGGCTTACTTGCTGCTATGGACTATTTAAAGCTTATTAAACTAGGGGATTTCAGGAATTATATCTCTATCCACACTTACCTTTATGCTAGATCAAAAAATATCAATACTGGTTTGATTGATCGCAACAACATGAATTTTGAAAAAGACGCCTAAATATCGGGAAATAAAGGCCGTGTTTGATCAGAGATTAAAAGAAGCAAAATTTTTTGATGTTTTGCATGATGTCTACGATCTTATTGAGAGAGAGAGCATCGATGTCTGGTTGGACGCTGGCGCCCTTTTGAAACATACCCGAGGTCAAAACATCTATCCGTCCTCTGACATCGATTTTGGCATCAAAGCCGAGGACAGGCATCAGCTTGTTAAAATTGAAAAATCTCTTGCCGAGCGAGGATACATTACAGGTACTATTGGTGAACTGCCATTTTTTTTTGAAGGGCTGACGGCAAAGAAGGCTTCTGGACTGGATTATTACGTAAGTATTGATGTTTACGTATATTATCATCATGACAATTACTTCTTTCGACCAAACTCACATAAACCTCTTAAACAGAATAAAGTATATGCGCTTTTGTTTATTTTACTTACAAAAGTCGCCCGATTTCATTATCGTAACAAGACGAACGCGATCAAACATTTGGACAATATTTCAAAGTTTGTTTTCGGTTGTATCGCCAAGGTATATTTCTCTTGTGTTCAAACCACGCAATTTGCAATCCCTGAACATTTTTTCCATTCCATGGACAAAATAAGAGTGAACGAAAAACTCCTCAACGCACCTAAAAACGTTCATAAATATTTAGAATGGCGGTACGGCTCCAATTGGCAAAGAAAAAATAAAAATTGGAGATTAACTGATGGAAGCATGGTTTTTTTGGGAGGATTGTCCTCCTACCGACGATCATTTTTGGAGAGCCCAACAGCAATGTCGATGGGGGCACCTAAATCAAATCTAGACCATCCAACAATCCAGTTAACGCAAAAGAGCAGCAACTCTTCAAAAACAAATAACAATTCACTATTCAAATTCAGCAAAGCGGAAATTGCTAAATTAAAGAGATCTCAGTCTAAATTTGTTCCATCAACTATTGTCAAGAAGTTTGAAAATGAGCAATGAGCAAAACTGTACCAAAGCAAAATCATTGCTTCACCTGATTGGAAAGCTTCATCACTCCGTTATTCCAGAATTATTGGTTATCAACAAATATGATTGGGACAGTGAAAAGCACAGTCACCTAGAAACAATTAAAATTAAGTTTTTGAGAAAAACCGTTGCTATTAGATCATCTGCATTCAATGAAGACACCAGAGAAACTTCAAATGCAGGCGCATTTAAGAGCATTCTGGGCATCAATCCAGAACAAATCGCTTCGGTGTCAGCAGCAATAGACGAAGTTTTTGATAGCTATGGTTGCCATGCATCAGAAAATGATGAGGTCATAATTCAGCAGATGGTAGAAAATATTTCGTTTTCTGGGGTCGTATTAACTCATGAACTAAAAAATGGAGCTCCATATTATTCAATTAACTACGATGACATATCAGGCAAATCCGACACCGTAACAGCTGGTTTGTCGCACTTCAGCAATAAAACACTATACATTCACCGGGAAAATGTATCAGCCCTGCGATCGGAGCGCTTTTCTAAGCTAATGCGTTCTATAGTGGAGATTGAGAAAATCAACAAATCAGAGCATTTAGATATCGAATTTATTGTTCAAAATGATCTCACTGTTAACATAGTTCAAGTTAGGCCGATAGCCGCCCAAAGCAGTATTAATGCAGAGTCACATGTTGGCCTAAAGAATAAAATCAAACAATTGCGTGAAGAGTTCAAAGACCTCCATTTTCATATCAACCCAAGTTGGGGTCGGCCTACAATTTATGGGCAGATGCCTGATTGGAATCCAGCTGAATTAATAGGCTTGGTTCCGAGAGAGCTATCGTGTTCGCTATATAAAACTCTGATTACCGATGAGGTGTGGGCTAACGCAAGAACCGATATGGATTACTCGGAACCAAACAATAAAAAGCTAATGGAAGTTTTTGCGGGGCATCCATTCATCGATGTTGGTACAAGCTTTTCATCATTTATTCCCAAAACATTGAAAAGAACTACTGCGGCAAAGCTTGTAAAATTCTGGTTACAAAAACTTGAAGATAATCCAAATTTTCACGACAAAATCGAATTTGATATAGCAATCACATGTTTTTCATTTGATTTACCAAGAAAGATCGGGCAGCTCCCCAGAGAAATGTTCAACTCTGCAGAACGACACCAAATTTTAGAGAGTTATCGTCAACACCTTTGCGCGGTATATGACAATCAACATGCGGGATCAATTCAAAATTCAATAAATAAAATTGATGAGATAGATTTTGAACTCTCAAATTTAAAGTCTGGTAAAAATGATAATTTAAAATCACTTATAAAACTATGTAGAGATTTTGGTACACGTCCATTTGCTACGCTGGCAAGGCATGCGTTTATTGGCACCTCAATGATAAGATCCCTTCAAGCTGAGGCGGTATTAACTGAAGACAGAACAAATGAGTTTTTCGGATCAATTCAAACCGTATTAACTCAGTTGTTGAGGGATTTTGCGGACCTTCAATCAGGTGCAATTCAAGTGTCAGAATTTTTTTTACAATATGGTCATTTAAGAGCTGGAACTTATGATATCACATCGCCAAACTACAGACATCTAAAAATTTCCGACTTTTTTGGAAAAAGTCAGAGTACGGGTAAACACACAAAATTTTCTTTGACAAATTCAGAGCGTCAAGAAATTAACGAGCTCATCAGAAAATTTGAATTGCCTATGGAGAGTGCTGACGAATTGTTTGATTATATCCGCAAATCGATTTGCGCCCGGGAACGTGCCAAATTTGAATTCACAAAGATTATCGATGCTATATTTGATAGGATTATTCAAACCTGTAATGAAATTAAAATGTCGATTGACGATGCATCATTTTTATCGATCGATCATTTTTTAGCTGGTGAAAATGAGCAAAAAAGGTTGATGAAGAGCGAACTAGAAATTTTGATAAATGATGCTAAAAGCCGACATTCACTAAACACTTTTATAAAACTACCACAATTACTTATCGACCCAGATAATGCTGTAGTCATTCCTTTTCAGGCTGCTTCTCCAAATTTTGTAACAAATTTAATTGTTGAGGCAGAGAGCATAAAAATAGAAATGGCGGAGAGGGCTGCAGATTTAAACAATAAAATTGTTTTAATTGAGGGTGCGGATCCCGGATATGATTGGATTTTCACAACTAGATTTGTTGGTCTGATCACAAAATTTGGCGGCGCTAACTCTCATATGGCTATCAGATGCGCAGAGATGCAGATTCCTGCAGCTATTGGCTGCGGCGAGCAGATTTATGACTCCCTTAGCGCGAGTAACAAAATATTTTTGAATTGTGCATCAAGGCAAATTAACAGAATATAATGCCATGGTAGTTTGGGTGATTGGACTGGCAGGGTCGGGAAAAACTACAGTGGCTAAAATGCTCTGTGACGCGTTCTGGGATTTTAAAAAGCCAGTGGTTCTGCTAGATGGAGATAATGTCAGAGATGTTTTTGGTAACGATCTTGGATATACCAAGCGCGATAGGTTAATTAATGCTAGCCGGATTAAAAGTTTGTGTCACCTGCTTGATCAGCAAAACATAAATGTTGTTTGTGCTATACTTTCAATATCACAAGCTGATCGGAACTGGTGTAGAGCCAATCTCAATAACTACAAAGAAATTTATTTAGATGTCTCGGTTGACATAATTGAAGCCAGAGGCACTCGGGACATTTACAGACAATACAAGGATGGTGAAACGGAGAATATAGTCGGTTGCGACATTGAGTTTGAGGCTCCTGAGAGGCCTGATTTTATAATAGAAAATAAAAATTCTATCCATGATTTGGTCAACCGAGCAAACTCCATCGCCAAAATCATTTTGAGTGAAAATGACTAAATATAGGTACTCAAGGCAGGACCCAACTGCTTCAAAAGAATTTTACATGTATTCGCCGTATGAGGGTGAGAGATTAATAAACGCGTATGAACACGATCGTAAGAATGTTTATCATGCTCTCGATACTTTACTCGGCAAACGCAATCCAATACGACATGACGATTTTTGTTCAATAGCCGAATACAGTTTATCAGACGTTAACTCCACGTTGCGAGATTATAATATGGTTATGACATCAAATTTGGAAACCATTATCATGTCTCACCTCTGTCAAACTTGTAAAAAAACAGTTGTTGGCCTGTGCAATTTACTAACTGCGCCAAAAGGGTCAGATAAAAAAATATCTTCTTCAATCAATAGTTTTATTGGAACATTCGAGCGACAAAAGGGTTTGCTAACCAAAAAGATGGATTGTTTAGACCCAGATCACAAGCTTCAAACCATCGATGATCTCTGTATATTAGCACTTGGGTGCGTGTTATTTCAGCTTCCAGAACGAACATGCCGTTATAAATCTCTCAACACAGTATTAAAAATAAATGACCTTATAATTTTCAGATTCCGTCAAAATGAGTTTCAACGCTCGCAACTATTGGCCTACTCTATATTTTTTGAACGTTTAATGCTTCACCGGATAGTAAATTACGAGTGTTGAATGAAATCATTTATTGCTGTTTTGGCAAACACCGTGAGATCTCAAGCTTACATTCAATCTTTGGTCAAATCTGAGATAACGCCGAGCTATGTTATAATTCTAGATGAGCGGCCTGAGGCGACGAAAATTAGGCCAGAAAACAGAGACACACAGAAATATGGAAATGCAAGATATGATTTCGGTCAAGCCTGCATCAGTTTCCAAGAAACACTGGTTGAGACGCTCAGCACGGCGGGAATTCCTTTTGATATTGTTGCTGAGCCCAATATCAATTCATCTCTGGTGATAAATTTAATTGATGCAAGAGATGAGCAGCATGTCGTCGTTTCAGTGTATGGGGGGCAGATTTTAAAAAAAGAAATATTGAGCCTTGGAAAACTCTTCATACATGTTCACACAGGGATACTCCCGCATTACCGCGGAAGTACGACGATATATTATTCAATTTTAAATGAGGGCAGTGTCGGCGCCACATCCATTTTTTTAGACAATGGCATTGATACAGGTCAGATTATCTGCAAGCAGTCTTATAAACTAGACTTCGACTCAAGGCAAATAGACCACATTTATGACGGTCTCGTCAGGGCAAATCATATAATCGAGACGATCAAAATGCTTATGTCGAGAGAAATTGTCATGGAAAAGCAGAGTGACCCGGATAGTCAAACATACTACGTAATCCATCCAGTGCTGAAGCACTTTGCAATCAAAAAAGGTCTGCGAATATGCGGATTGGAATAACAACTCAAGAGATATCTCACCCAAATTACGCCGAAACTGGTTACTTTCTCAGCCGCTCTTGGTATGGTTTTTTTAGCCAAATAGGCATGGATTTGGTTCCTCTCAATAATTTACAGCAACTAAATGACGAAATGTCTGAGAACAGGCTTGATGGGGCTATATTATCCGGTGGAGGTGATATTTCAAAATTTTTTCCTGTTAAACGCAAAGGCTCGCAGATAAAAAACAGTCAAATTCCAGAACGTGAATTAATAGAGGCCTCACTCATTGAAATTTGCTTGCTGAAAAAATTACCGCTGATTGGGGTTTGCCGGGGCATGCAGGCGATTGGGCTATATTTTGGCTTAAGACTTGTCAGTGTGGCAGGTCATGTAAACACACAGCACAAAGTAGATTTTTATTGCCCTATTACAAATCAAATTCATGAGCGTAATTTAAATTCTTTTCATAACTTTGCGTTTCGAGAGAGTGACTTCAATGAAACCTTCCGAAGTCATATTTCGGTCGATGGTTTCGTAGAATTCATGACCGGATATCATAATACCTTCCTGGGAATAATGTGGCATCCGGAAAGATACGGAAATTTTGATAAACATGACATCGCGCTCTTTAAATCTTTTTTTGGTAAGAAAATATGAATGTTATCGTTCTAGCAGCAGGTAAAGGCTCCCGATTGGGTAAAATAAGTGCAGGCAAACCTAAATGTCTTACTGAAATTTGTGGAAAAACCCTTATCGAAAGAAATTTAACTACGTTTAATCGATTTGACTTTAATGTTTTTTTGATCACTGGATTCGAGTCTGAAAAATTGAAACATCTTGGTGTGCAAACAATTCATAACCAAGACTTTAAGGACACAAATATGGTTTGGAGCCTTTATAAAGCCATTCCTGAATTAGAGAATGATTGTATAATTTGCTACGGTGACATAGTTATTTCTCCATCAATTGTTGCAACTCTTTTAGAAGCTCCTTTTGAATTTGCGGTGGTCTCTGACCAGAGTTGGCTGGAATACTGGACGCGCCGGTTTGATGAGCCGCTCAATGACGCCGAGAGTTTCTCCATAAATGCCACCGGAGACTTGGTATCTATCGGTCAAAAAGTTGAAAATACTCATGAAATTCAAGGGCAGTACATTGGCCTGATCAAAGTAACGGGAGTCGCAAGGACACAATTTAAAAGACGACTAAAAAGATTTTGTGAGGATAAAGAAACAAGTGAAATTGCAAAAAAAGCTTATATGACCGATTTTTTGCAAATGTTGATAGATGAGGATGTGCTTATCAAGCCTGTATTCATTGATGGCAGATGGATTGAAATCGATAATCCAAATGACATTAAGGCCGCAATAGAAAGCGGCAGGCTGCAAGAAATTGATGAGGAATTAGCAGGCTTGAGCTAAGATTGAATTTAAAAAATCATTAAATTTCATCTACTGATGTATTTACCAACCCACCCCGAAAAAGATGGTATCTCAGCAAGTGTGTGTTTTGGGAGCATATCGACAAATGCACAAAAGTCATCCAAGTCTCGTTGTTTTATTTTCGTTTGACCATACCCATCCTCCTCATTCGTATTTATTGGTGACACGTTAACAAATTCTGAATGCCCAAGATGCGCTATTGAGAAAAAATCAAGCATCGACAAAAATTTTTTGTGATTAAACAAGTCATCGCTCGATAACTCAAAATACCTCTTTATGTTGTTTTGGGATACAAATCTTCGAAACCGTATCTCAGTCTCACACCAACTCCACAGGTAAAGCTGAAATTTCGACAAAAAATCGGAATTCATGGAGATATGAACGTTTTTTCCATTCGGAGATTGGTTGTCTAAGAAAAAGTTTTTGCGCCGGTTTACATAGCTTCTGGCATTGTATAACGGATCTCTGTGTAAAAAAAGGATGCCAATATCCGACCTTAACTTGTAAGTCGCTTCAAAATAGGTTCGGATAAAAAATTTACTCAACTCGAAATAATGTTTTTTATCTGATCTGTTGCACAGACGACCAACACGTTGCAACCTACTCGTGCTTAGATTACACAGTTCAACATGCTTATTACCTGCATACCATTCAAATGCACTGCCTCGCCCCATCATCTCGTCTGTTACGATCCAGCGGCGTTGCACGTTTCTTAGCCAATTTCCAAAAACCCAGTGATTTGGGTAAAAAAGGCCAGGAGGTTCCACCTCAGCTAACGCATCTACACAATTTGAATTTATAAGCCGCGCGAGAGTTGCAGATCCACACCTCCCATTGCAAACAGTAAAAATTAGATTAATCAACTATATAGCTTTCATATTCCTATAGATTTATTGAATACAGCCTGAAAGATAGCAACTAAATCACATAAAAGTAAAAACTCATATATCTCTCAAGTAACGGAATTATAATTGCTCCGCCAAATCTTTGGCATCTCATTTATAATCTTTACCGTTTCAGGAAAATCGAGACCAACCGTATCAAGATACCATCGCAAATTTTGGTATCTGGGTTTGTTTTCCTCTCGCACACGTCGTAACGCCTCACCACGAGACATTTGTCCTTCCCGAATTTGATTACTTCTGAATGTGTCATGTTCGGTAAAGCCAGCGACGGTGTAGAAAATATAGTTATAAAACGCGGCGGTACCATCGCCAATCCGCCA
>MDSZ01218944.1_pt1 | contig 12870 bp, 9 predicted proteins | sample 811201 | NCBI WGS metagenome assembly MDSZ01 (sample SAMN05326647, study PRJNA326480) | marine metagenome | isolation source: seawater | place: Indian Ocean: North | collected 2010
ATACTTAGGATATATGAGTCCGAATCAGTATGAAGTGGCAGCATTGAAACAGAAGAAAGTAGCTTAACTGGGTTGGTCAATTTTGGTTGACCACGTCAGCTTGCCTGTCTGATGTTGTCGCAAAAACAAAAGATGCTCACCGTTTGGGTGTGCGGACGGCGAAATCTCAACACCGGACGCACGGGTTAAAGCAACAGATGTACCTGTATCAGGTGCGTTATTGCCCGCACCCCAGCTAAGCAGCGCCACCAGCGCGATTATCAGTAGCAGGGCTCCACCACCGGCGGCGTAGAGGTTTGTTGACGTTAGTTTTGAGGCACTTACAGACGAACCTATGGAGGGGACAACTGCTTCTTTTTCTACCGCAGACAGGGAACAAACAAACCTATAGCCCTGCTTAGGGATAGTTTGAATAAAGCGGGGCTTTTAGCGTCGTCGCCTAATATTTTGCGAAGGTTTCCTATTAGCTTGTTCACCGCATTATCGGTAACCAAGGTGCCAGGCCATAAATGGGCTAGCAGATCGTCTCTTGTGAGTATGCGATTAGGTTGTTCGGTAAATAGCAGTAACAGATCGAATAATTTGGGCTCAAGGTGAACAATGCTTTCGCCCTGATTAAGCAGAAGCTGTCGCTTCTCAATGTCGAATATGTGACTGCCAATATAAATCATAGCCTACTGCATTGACGCAAAGTACAAGTAGCATTCAACTATACAGTAAGGGAATATTTACATAAAGAACAAATAGTTGCCTGTGCAATCTTTGCTGCTTTTGTGAAATATCACCTTTTCATCATCTTTGTTACGGTTTAGCAGCACAAGGCAAGCGGCAATAGTAAACGGCAAAGGGCTTCCGCATTTTGGGATGAATTCGCGTATATTGCCTGTAATCTATCCAGCATGTATTTGTCTAATGCACAGATTTTATTGGGGTTTGTTAAAAATACACTTGAAGTTTAGTTAGGTGGTGCGAAGATTGCAGACCTGCGGTAGACGTTGCATGAATTGTGCAAATCTCTTGTTTCGCTAGATTTAGGTTATTTTATGATTGCTATCAAAAAGCCATTGCTGGCATGGGTTGTTATTGCATTAATGCAAGTGGGCTGCAGTTCATCCGAACAGCAACAATCAATGTCTCAAGCAGAAACCCCTAATGTGCCGGCGTTGGGTAATGTTGAATACCACACTTATATTCTAGCCAATGAGCTTTTTGCAGGCGTGCGTCCTTCACGGCAAACCCGTTATGCCGTGGTAGGTTTTGTGCCCGCCGACACCATGAAATATAACCCTGACAATCAGCATCCACTTATGCTTTTAGGCCATCAATTAGAGCAAGGTATGATTACCGAAGCGTCAAAAAGAGGTTTTACTACTCAAGAATTTAAGTTATCGAACGATATAATGTTAAACGACAACAGTGACAGAATACTAACAAGAGATATTGAACAGTTGTCAGACATTGAACGCGTAGACTTTTATATAACGGGCACCCTTGTATATCAACAGGCGGGGGCTATGGTTAATGCGCGCATTATTAATGCAAGAAACAAAGACGTGGTGGCCGCTGCGACGCGCTTTTTCCCTTCAGAATTATTTTGGGAAACCGAGCAGGTAAGCAGCCGCAATGGGCGTTTGTACAGAACTGAGAGTACGAGGTAACGGGATGAGTGCATTTAACAAGCGAATAGCCTTAATGGTAGCAGGGATAGCAGTTTCCCTAAGTGGCTGTTCTATGATGAAAGGTGATGACGAAACGGCGCAAGCCGAGCCTGTTAGTCAACCTATGAATGTCATCGATATTACGGCCATCGACCGTGCTCCGGTGGAGCCAGACGATGATGATGAAAGCGCAAGTCAAGGTATGGATGCCTATGGTGCCATTGGCCAACCGCCACTCTATTCAAGCGTGCAAGGCGCTTACAAGGGCCGACCACTCACTAAGCATATTGGCGATTATGTGAAAAACATGACCCAAGACCTTATTGCTAACATGGAGTATGTGAACGAAAAAACGCCCATTGGTGTAACGCACTTTGCATTAATTGATACCGACCTACAAACTACGGATTTACTCGGTAGGCAAATGGCTGAATCTTTTGTACATGAATTGCATAAATTTCGTGTTCCCGTTATCGATTTTAAAGCCACAGATTACATTCGAATTACCACTGATGGCGACTTCGTATTAAGTCGAGATTACCTTGAGTTAAGCAGTGGTTTACCCATTGAGTACGTGCTAACAGGTACCATGGCGAAACACCAAGGTGGTGTACTCGTAAACGCGCGAATTTTAGGCATAGAGTCTCGCGCAGTGGTGGCCAGCGCACAAATGCTGGTGCCGTTTTACGTGGTAGATGCACTTATTCCTAGTGATGGTAGCCAGCAAAATGGCATGCGCGATGGCGTAAGATTAAGCCGAGGTTAACATGGAAAATAAGCGTCTTTGGGCGGTGATGTTTGTCTTACTGGCTTTCACACTCGCCGGCTGCACTAGCACCGAATCCATGGGGTCGTTTTGGCTAGGTGACGATGGTGAAATTTCCCACGACGAAAAACCCGTACCTGTGCCTCGTGGTTCGGGGCTGGTCTATACACCTGATTCTAGAGATCGCGAATATCAGCAGTATGTGACGGTTGAGCCAGGCTACCGAGACCCTTTGCATCACGGCTTTTTCCCTTCACAAACCCATAAACGCCTGAACGATTACGCCTCTCAGTTGGCCATGAACCTTATGGAAAATGCCACGCGATTAACCTTAGAAGACAGGGTGGGTATCACCAGTTTTGTTAGGCTTAATCAATCGTTAGAAGATGGAACCGTGCTGGGTAATCAGCTTTCTGAGTACCTTATAGCTGAATTACAAGATTTTGGCTTGGCCATTGTGGATTTTAAATTAGCCGGTGGGGTGACAGTTACGCCCTACGGCGATTTTGTACTCTCGCGCAAAGCGAATGCGTTGGCAAAGCAGGTAGCTATCGACCATGTGGTAACCGGCACCATCATTGAAGATGACCGTGGCGTACGTGTTAACGCCCGTATTGTGTCAATGCAAAATAAACACGTGGTGGCCAGTGCGAATGTTTATATTCCTGCATTTATTGTAATGGATTTAAATAAAATCGTTTCTACCACGGCGCTGGCAAATTAATCTTCTAATATTCCTCTTATGCACTCTCTTACCATAAATCGCGCTGGGTGCAGTGCGTGACACAAATTTTTGGTTAAAGGAAGCGGGCTGTGAGTAAGCTCGCTTGCGAGCAATTCAGCGGCTAAAGGCGCCGTGGTTAACCCGCGAGATCCCAAACAGCATAGTGTACTCACCGGAATGTCCTCAATGGGTGATGCCTGACTGATAGGTTTGCCCAGTGATAAATCGACGTAATGGGGCTTCAAATTGGTAAAGTGCGTGAGTACACCACACACAGGCTGGTGATCCGGTGAGCCTAAACGCGTTGCAGCACGGGCAGTACCATCGTGGTGCAGTTGTTCCACCAGTTGCGCACCTAACATGGCCTTTTTATGGGTTTGTAAGTTTTGTTCAGTGTCTTGTGTATTTACATCTGTGTTTAAATCGTCTTTACCGTACGTTGAGCCAAGTGCATGACGGCCCAGATGCGCGGGTGTCATATAACCCTTATGGCAAAGTACAGTGGCAAGTGGCTTTAGCGGCGATTGGCTAGGTATGGCTTCCACTTGGCCTCTTACGGGGCGAAGTGGAAGTGAAGCAAACGCGGGCAAGTTAACTGCCCCCGCACCTAACGCGAGTATCAGGTGCTTCGCTGTTAATGTTTCACCTGTGTCAAAATTCACGCGAACCGTTTTCATTCCTTGTGATGATTGCATAACCTCATGGTCGCCGTATCGGTGGTGAGGTTTTAGGGTAACCTGGCCGTAATTTTGGGCTAAGGTTAGCAGAGCTGTCACTAAGTCAGGCGGCGAAATCCAGCCTCCAAGAGGAATAAACAGCCCATCAAATGGCAAGGGAATTTTCGCGCGCTCACTAATAAACTCGGGTGTAGCAGCATGGACAAGTGCCGAAGGCCATACATCATTTTCAATTAATTTGCGCTGGCGCTCGGCAACTTTTTCGTTAAAGTTTAGCTGTGCAACGCCACAGAAATCATGCGCAATACGTTGCCCTTCTTGGCTTGCAATCACCTGGTTGTAATATGCGCGGGCAAACAAAAAACTATGGGCTTGTAAGCGGCTGGCAATGCTTTCTTGAGCATGAAGCTGCGGGTAAAATCCACCTTGGGGGTTACCAGACGCGCCTGAGGCTAAATTCTTACCATCAAAGCACACAGTCACCTTCAAGCCTTGCTTCGCCAAGGCTAACGTGGCGGTAGCCGCGGCAAGTCCAGACCCCACCACAATAACCTCGTCACCCGGCGATAACTTGCGTCTATTATAGCGATAATAAGGGCCTTCAAAGTCGCGGCCTTGTGCTTTTTCCTCACTGTAAGTACCGGTAAGCATATCGCGCTTACGCCCGAAGCCATTCCGTTTTTGAATAGTAAAGCCCACATTCGCTAAACCGCGTTTGACGATGCCCGCTGCTGTAAAGGTGCCAAACGTGGCGCCTTGTTTGGACAGCCTTGCCAATTGGAGAAACAAATCGTCGGTCCACATTTCGGGGTTTTTACTCGGCGCAAACCCATCTAAGAACCAAGCGTCCACCAAGCCAGAAATAGGGGACGACCATTGCGGTAAGCGTTCATGAACATCACCTATCCACAAATCTAAGGTGGTTGAAAAGGCCTCAAAGTGCCTGCGATGACAGCCTTCTAAACCTAGAGGATAGGCTGTTTTAAGTGCATTAGCTTGAGCCTGAAGTGTAGGGAAGGCGTCAAGGGCTTTTTGCATATCCGGTAGCGGCAGCGGGTATTTTTCGGTACTGAGAAAATACAGATGCTTCAGTGGGTGCGATGGGTTATTTTGACGAAACTCGCTAAAAACCTTCATGGCCACTAAGAAATTAAGGCCAGTACCAAATCCGGTCTCAGCAATCACAAAATAGGGGGCTTGCCAGTTTTCCCATCGGGTGAGTAAGTCATTTCCAGCCACAAAAACGTGCAGGGTTTCATCAACACCACTATCATTTGAAAAGTAAACATCATCAAAGTGTGACGCAATAGGGGTGCCTTTGTCGTTAAAATGAACTTCTGCCTGCTTAGATTTCACGTTTTTACACTACTCTGTACATTCAAATGGATACGCTGAGCGCATTTTACTAAAAACCCACCAAGAGTGCTTGAGTGAAAAACAGAATTTTTGCTACAGGTTACCTGTGAAGATTTTATGAAGTTCGCACATTCTGGTGCCAATACACTATTTGTTTCGTGATACATTGGCTAAAGTATTCTACAAAATGCGCAAATATAACTATCAATAATAGCGAAGCGGTATGTTTGGGGTGTGTGGTGGCGCAAAGCAGACCACTTCATGATGTAAAATCGTTACCATAGGCCGCATCAACGCAAAGGGTAAACTATGAAAAGAGCAGTAATCACCGGGCTTGGCATTGCTTCAAGTATCGGCGTCAATAAACAAGAAGTGCTTGCTTCTTTGCAAGCAGGAAAATCTGGCATTACGTTTTCAGAACAATTTGCCGAAATGGGCCTTAGAAGCCAAGTTTGGGGCAATATTGATATTGACCTTAAAGCACATATCGACCGCAAAGCAATGCGCTTTATGGGCGATGCAGCGGCCTACGCGTATGTTGCAATGCAGCAAGCGATTGAAGACTCGGGGCTTGAAGAAAAAGACATTTCAAATGATCGCACAGGTATTATTGCCGGTTCTGGCGGTGCATCTTCTGAAAACCAGGTATTGTCTGCAGATATTCTTCGTGAAAAAGGGGTAAAACACGTAGGGCCTTATATGGTTCCTCGTTGTATGGCATCAACGGTATCAGCATGTTTGGCTACGCCATTTAAAATTCGTGGTGTTAATTACTCGATTGCTTCTGCGTGTGCCACCAGTGCTCACTGTATTGGTAATGCATTAGAGCTTATTCAACTTGGCAAGCAAGATGTTGTATTCGCCGGTGGTGGCGAAGAGCTACATTGGTCGCTATCCAGTCAATTTGACGCCATGGGTGCACTCAGCTCTAAATACAACGACAATCCAGCTGTAGCGTCTCGTACCTATGATGCCGCACGAGATGGTTTTGTTAGCTCTGGTGGCGGTGGCATGGTGGTGGTTGAAGAACTGGAGCATGCCTTAGCCCGTGGTGCAAAAATTTATGGTGAAGTGGTTGGCTATGGCGCGACCTCTGATGGATTTGACATGGTCGCACCATCAGGTGAAGGCGCCATTCGATGCATGAAGATGGCCATGCAAAACGTTGACGCCCCTATTGACTACCTTAACACGCATGGCACTTCAACACCGGTAGGTGACGTGAAAGAGCTGGCAGCGATTCAGGAAGTCTTTGGTCAATCAGGCGTGCCTATTAGCGCCACAAAGTCATTGACCGGGCATGCCCTAGGTGCAGCGGGTGTCAATGAAGCGATTTATAGTTTGTTAATGCTAGAAAACGACTTTATTGCGCCGTCTATTAACATAGATACACTGGATGAGGCTGCAGCAGGGCTTGATATCGTTACTGAAACCCGCCAAGCCACGCTAAATACCGTCATGTCTAACAGCTTCGGTTTCGGCGGCACCAATGCGACCTTGGTAATGCAGCGCTACGAGAAATAATGCAGCGCTACGAGAAATAGCGCAGCGCTACGGAAAAAACACAGCGCTAAGCCATAGGCGCTGTGCTTACTCGTTAAGTAGGGCAAACATACCATTCATGTCCATTACGGTAATTTGTCCGTAGTGGACACGAACCACTCCTTCAGCTTGTAAACCTTGAAGCAATTGATTCACCGTTTGGCGACTACTATTAATCATTTGCGCCAGCGATTCCTGAGACAACCGCAATACAACACTGTTTTGGGTAGGTTGATATTGCCCAAAACTGGTAGACAGCATAAGTAACCGTTTCACCAATTGTTGCTTCAAACTTAACCCTGCACTGGAATCAATAAACTGAAATGCACTGCGCACGCGGGAGCACAGTAAGCGGGTAAAGTGCGGGTAAAGTTGAGGGTGGCTTTCCAACATACGCTTAAACGCGGTTTTAGGAATAATGCCTACCCAAGTGTCTACATCACAATAACTGTCATGGGTGCGGGGTAAATCATCAAACAAAGATATTTCACCAAACCAGGTACCCGGGCCCAATAGGGCAAGAAGAAGGGCTTTACCGTCGTTGCCGGTATTCATTACCCGAATCCTTCCTTCACAAACGCCGTAAAACCCCACACCTTCATCGCCTTTTCCGTGCAATAAATGGCCAGCGTCAAAATGTCTGCAACGCATATTTTCAAACACCACAGTTTGCAATTCAACCGGGATGGACGCGAACCAGGTTGCCCGTGATAATCGACGTTTATATTCTTCTTTTAACATATTGCTTACAAGGCGATTTTTATGGCAGTGTAGCGACAAATATCTTATTGGGGTAGAGAAATATTTCCCGCTAAGAAATTGCTTTGCCAAGGTTACTATTCATTGCGTTTGCGTTAAACTTACGCCCATGAAAATACTTCTTGAAGACACGATCCCATTTGGATGTGAATACCTTGCCCCATTAGGAGAGGTAACAACTTACGCTTGGCAAACGCTCAGTAAAGACGCGATAAAGCAGGCCAACATTATGGCCATTCGTTCTACCACGCAAATTAACCAGCAATCTATTGCCCCTTGCCCTCAACTTAACTTTGTGACCACAGCCACGGCTGGCACCAATCATATGGATACTGATTGGTTAGACTCACAGGGGATAACGTGGGACTCGGCTGGAGGCTGCAACGCCGTGGCTGTGGCTGAATATGTGGTGAGCACCGTGTTGCAAGCGGACAAAGCCAATATCATCAATATTGAACAGTGTACCGTAGGTATTGTAGGTGCAGGCCATGTGGGCACGGCGTTAAGCAAATTACTAGATGCACTTAACATACACTATAAATTGTGCGATCCGCCTCTGGAAGCTCAAGGTGATAGTCGCGAGTTTTATAAGCTTCAAGATATTCTAACCTGTGACGTGATTTCGCTACATGTACCATTTGTGAAGTCAGGGCCTTTTGCAACGGGGCATCTCATTGACGCCGACGCGTTAGCTCAAATGTCGTCATCGCAATTGTTTATCAACGCATGTCGAGGGGAAGTGGTAGACGAAGCTGCCCTTATCGCTCGCTTAAGCCAAGAAAACCCACCTATCGTAGCGCTTGACGTATTTGCTAATGAGCCAAATATAAATAGGGGGCTATTAGCACTGTGCTGGCAGGTAACGCCGCACATTGCGGGGCACTCGGTTGAAGGGAAGGTGCGCGGTACCCAAATTATTTACGAACAAATTTGCGCTATAGCGGGCAAGCCCGTACAGAAAAAACTGAACGATGTGTTGGAGGTTCTTGCGCCTACAAGGGTGGCATTGACAAACAAAGATGCAGATTCGCTTACCACGGAAGACTTGACGGCGTTATTTTTATCGGTATACGACGTGAAAATAGACGACGCCACCATGCGTGATGCACTTAGCCCGCTTTCTACATTGTCAAATGACACTCGTGGAGCTACCGATGACCCAGCACCTGCACTAGCAAGCCAATTTTCAACACTGAGAAAGCAGTATCGCGTGCGCCGAGAATGCAGCGCTTATACCCTCATTTTGCCGGAAGGCACAAGCAATGGCATTAAGCAGCAGCTAATGGCATTGGGTTTCGCGATACATCAATAAATTAAAGACGTATACCAGTTAGGAGTTATACCACTATGTCACAAGCCTTTGATGTTGCCGTATTAGGAGCGACAGGTCTCGTTGGGCAGACCATGATAGAGCTTTTAGCCGAACGAGGCTTTCCAATAGGCCGCTTGTACCCATTGGCAAGTGAACGTTCTGCAGGCACCACAGTGACGTTTAAAGGCGAAGATATTGAAGTGTTAAACGCAGATACCTTCGATTGGAGCCTGGTACAATTTGGTTTCTTTTCAGCGGGTGGTGATATCTCTGCTAAGTTTGCCCCCTTAGCTGCCGAGTCGGGCTGTATTGTTATCGACAATACCTCTCACTACCGTTACGACTATGATATTCCGTTAGTTGTACCTGAAGTGAATGCACACGCATTGGCCGATTTTAGAAACCGCAATATTATTGCGAACCCAAATTGTTCAACCATTCAAATGATGGTGGCGTTAAAACCTATTCAAGATGCAGTGGGTATTGAACGTATCAACGTATGTACTTACCAGTCTGTTTCTGGTGCTGGAAAATCAGCGATGGAAGAACTTGCCAAGCAAACCGCCAGTTTGCTTAACGCCCGCGAAGTCAAAACTGAAGCCTTCAGCCGACAAATTGCGTTTAATGCTATTCCGCAAATTGATGCGTTTCAAGATAACGATTACACCAAAGAAGAAATGAAAATGGTGTGGGAAACGCAAAAAATCATGGGCGATGATAGTATTTTAGTAAACGCTACAGCGGTACGAGTGCCTGTTTTTTATGGTCATGCTGAAGCCATTCATTTAGAAACTCGTGCACCTATAGACGCCGAGCAAGTTAAGCAGTTGTTGGCCGATGCGCCTGGGGTTACGCTGTACGAAGGCGCTGAACAATTTCCCACCCAAGTGAGCAGCGCCAGCGGAAACGACAACGTGCATGTGGGGCGAGTAAGAAACGATATTACTCACCCTTGCGGGCTAAACCTTTGGGTTGTGTCTGACAACATTAGAAAAGGGGCCGCGACCAATAGTATCCAAATTGCTGAAACACTCATTCAAGATTATCTGTAATATAAGGTAAGGTGCCCGAAGGTAGGTACAGACAGGGCACCTCAATTTTTAACCTCGGTGGGTAAACATTTTGCCGGCCTTGCCGATAACAAATATATCGATATTCAACAAATAGATAGCGAAAAGATGAGGGCTAACTAGATTGGTCTGGATAACTGGTTTATAGTTTTGTAAACACATAATACATTTATGTTGCTACTTCTAAGGGTTATCCCCCCCATTTTGTGGAACGCAAAAACGGGTGAAGTAGGGGCGTAACAAGGTTGATAGCCTCAAATATTCATGCGCGAGTGCTATTAAACAATAAGAATAAAAGTCGTTAATTGTTAACTGCGCTGATAAACAACCCAGTAACAATGAAGACAAAAGCACGGCTTCGTATTCAGCACGTGTTGACGCTTGAGGGCATATAGGATTGCTATGAAACTGCATTTAACGGGCTTACTTTTATTTACACTGTTTTTCACAGCCCCACATATCAATGTTTATGCACAGGAACGCGCCACGCAATTAAAAGGGCCGAAAGATGCGACGGACCAATATTCAGGTTTAGAATATGGGCCCATAGACGCACAAGACACCTTGTGGCGAATTGCCGAACGTTATCGCCAAAATAATAACCTCACGGTTTATCAAGTGATGGCGGCGATTTACGAATTAAATCCCAACGCATTTGAACAGCAAAATCTGAATTTACTGGTAGAAGGCGCCACATTAAAACTGCCCTCTGAACGCTATATTGCCAGAATCAGCCCCCAGCAAGCACGCAATCGTGCTGAACGAGACGATAGAGAATTTGCCGAACTACTGAACCAGCCTGGTAGCAGCGTGCGAAATATTAAGCCGCCATCGCCGTTGGTGAATCAAAACGACTTAACCCAAACCCAGTCAGATATAGAACGTAAAATTACTCGCTTAGATGCAGAGCAAACTCGTCAGTTTGATGAGTTGCGTATGCAGTTCGCCGCCTCACTCGAAAATGTAGAGGCGCTGCTGAACGAAAATCGTAAGTTGTACGATAGGGTTGATCAGGTTAACGGTGAACTTGAGTCGTTACGCGGCCAGGTGGAAGGTGACGTCAAGCAGCAGCTTGACACACAAGTGGCATTGCAAGAAGAACTTCTGGCAATGATGCGAGCCGAACAGGCACAGCGAGAAGCAGAGAAGAATGCTTCGTTCCTTAACGCGTTAATGAGCCCCATCACGTTAATTATTGCCACAGGCTTAATTACCCTTTTATTAGTCGTGGGTCTCATTGTATGGCTACTTAAACGTAAACCTAGCGATGCTCAATCGGCTCCGGTAACAGACGCAAGTGTAAGTGACTCTGTACCAGTTCCTGATAACGAATTAGACGATCTTGCCACCGCAATTGCCCCTGATTTAGATGATAAAGCCGAACTTAGCGACGACGAGCTATTTAATGACGACGACCTTTTAGACGACGTTCTAACATCAGAGCTAGAAGATAGCTTAGACAGTGAATTAGAAACCTTTGCTGACTTAGAAGATGACATGTTAGTGCCTGACGATGATTCAGACGAGCTGTTTGAGGCAGGCGCTGACGAACTGGATCAAAATGAACTAGACAGTTTGTTTGACGACGATGATTTGTCTGACAAAGTGCTAAGTGAAGATGATGCAGGTAGTGATATTGATGGTTTCGATTTATCTGGCGACGATGATGACGTAGAAGGAATAGATCTTGACGCTGACCTTGACGACGACCTTAATGACGGCTTCACTGATGACTCAGATGCCGACATGGATGATGTTAGTGGCGACCTAGATGGGGATGGTAGTTCTGATGGCGATTTAGACGACTTTGATATTGACGATATTCTTAATGATGCCCAGAACCCGCCAGAAGAAACCCCAGCAAGCGATAATGACGTTGATAGTAATTTCGATATTGATGACATTGACGATATTCTTGCGGCAGAGTCTGCATTACCCGATGTAGATGATGAAGACGACAAGCCTGAAATCAGCATTGATGATCTTTTAGACGAGCATGCACCAGAGCCCAGCTTAACTGACGAATTAGACAGCAAAGACGACCTCATTAATGAGGAAATGATTGATAAGCTGGATGATGAAATTAACCAGCAGAATAATGAACTGGATAAAATCACTGACGATTTGCTTAATGAGATTGAGCAAATTGAGATGATGGGCGGCTTAGACGACGAAGATGAAGAAGCGTCTGAAGATGACGAAATTGAAATAGAGCAAACACCGCCTTCACCGCAATCTATTCAAAGCTTAGATGCGATTACTGATGACTTAGATGATGTTGATGTCGATGAAATCGATGTTGAGAACATGGAAAATGCAGATGAGTTTACCGACCCGCTTTCAGACGATCTCATTGCAGAGCTACAAGCGGAAAGTGACGATGCTGATTTCGATGAACCCAGTGATGACACGCCAGAAAATGACGCAGGCACGACGGCAGATGCTTCAGACGGCGAGAGCGCCCAAGGTGAAAGCGAAGACCTAGATGATGCGTTAACCGATGAGTTGTTAGCCGAATTAGAGTCTGAAATTGAAGCAGAACCTGACATTTCACCCGAGCAAGAACAAGAGGCTGATGATAGCGACACACCGTTAGGGGAAGAAGAAGATTTAAGTGACCCCCTCACTGATGAATTACTCGCTGAATTAGAAGCCCAAGAAAACGACAGTGAAGCACAAATAGACGAATTGTCGAATGAACTGCTTAATGAATTAGAGACCGAAGAACAGGGTGATACTGAGCTGGAAGAGCTTGGGGATGCGCCGGAGACATTGGCGGAAGATGCTGATTTTAATGAAGAATTACTTGACAGCGACAGCCAGTTAGAAGAGCCTCCTGCAGAAGCAGATTCCCCCTCTCCCGATCCGTTGGAAGACGCGTTGGCTGAATTCGATCAGCAAATGATGGATGATATACCTACATTTGGTGAAGCAGACGATACACTTGCAGAGCCAGAGCCAGAGCCAGAGCCAGAGCCAGAGCCAGAGCCAGAGCCAGAGCCAGAG
>MDSZ01254868.1_pt1 | contig 12867 bp, 11 predicted proteins | sample 811201 | NCBI WGS metagenome assembly MDSZ01 (sample SAMN05326647, study PRJNA326480) | marine metagenome | isolation source: seawater | place: Indian Ocean: North | collected 2010
AAAGGTGCCGTTGCCAACATGACGCAGCGCGAGCGACCTTGTGTTTATCTATGTCCAATATGACTGAAGTCGTGCGCCTCCGGGTCAACGGAGACACTTACGAGGTCGGAGTGCCGACCCACTACACTCTTCTAGAGACTCTAAGGTACGCGCTGGCGCTTACCGGCTCCAAACAAGGCTGCGATAAAGGCGACTGCGGGGCGTGCACCGTCATCCTAGATGGTGCCCCCACATTAGCGTGCCTCACGCCCGTGTGGGAGGCAGAAGGATCCGACGTCACCACCGTCGAAGGCTTGGCCGGACCAGAAGGGCCACACCCTCTTCAGGACGAGTTCGATCTTAACGGCGCTGCCCAGTGCGGCTTCTGTACACCCGGCATTCTATGCTCCGCTGCAGTACTTCTAAACAAGACGTCCAATCCTACACGGTTGGAGATTCAGGAGGCACTTGCTGGCAATCTCTGCCGCTGCACAGGCTACGCAAAGATCTACGATGCCGTCGAAGCTGCAGCGATACGAATAAAGGAACGAAAAGAAGAGAGAGGCCAGAACGATGAAGTCTCGTAACTCAAAGTCGGACTATGCCTTACAGGATTTCTTGACCAGCTCGCTGGAAGAGATGACCCGGGACTGGGAATGAGCCAAGACTTTACTGAAACCGCCCCAGCCACAACAGTGATTGGATCTGGAATGCGCAAAGTAGACGGGCTCGAAAAATCTACAGGCCGTGCCGTCTACACGGATGACGTAACGCTTCCGGGTATGCTTCATGGCAAGATTCTCCGCAGCCCTCACCCTCATGCGCGCATCCTTTCGATCGATACATCGCGTGCAGAAGCGCTGGAAGGTGTTCATGCGGTCATCACGGGACGAGATATGCCCATCCAATACGGAATCATCCCCTGGACCCAAGATGAGTACCCGCTTTGCGTAGACCGAGTGCGCTATATAGGAGATGGAGTAGCCGCCGTGGCAGCAATCGACGAAGACACGGCGATCGAAGCACTCTCCCTGATAGGCGTAGAATACCAAGAGCTACCCGCATTCTTGGACCCACACCTCGCACTTCAGGCCGACGGTTCGACACCATATGTGCACGATCCGAGAAAGGAGGGCTGGAACGGGAACATCACAAAGGTGGTGGAGCTAGAGTTCGGCGACATCGAAGCGGGCATGGAAAAGGCCGATGTGGTTGTCGAAGGCGACTACTTCTTCGAGGGGACTACACACGCCGCCATCGAACCGCACTGTGCAATCGGACACTGGGACGGCGTAGGTCGATTAACGGTTTGGTCAGCGACCCAGGTCCCACATTACCTGCACCGTGAACTCGCGAGAGTACTCGAGCTCGACCAGGCACAAGTGCGAGTACTGCAACCGCTAGTAGGAGGCGCGTTCGGAGGGAAGAGCGAGCCATTCGACCTAGAGTTCTGCGTCGGCAAGCTATCCATGAAGACCGGCCGTCCGGTGAAGATACTCTATACGCGCGAAGAGGTTTTTTACTCGCATCGTGGCCGGCACCCATTCCACATGCACTACCGGACAGGTGCCACCAAAGACGGTAAACTCTCATCTATAGACGCCAAAATCCTGCTCGACGGGGGTGCCTATGCTTCTTTTGGCCTGGTGACAACCTACTATTCCGGCCAGCTGCTGTGTGCGCCTTACGAGATGCCGGCCTACCGCTTCGACTCGACACGCGTATACACGAACAAGCCTGCGTGCGGGCCAAAACGAGGCCACGGGTCCGTCCAACCGCGATTCGCGTTCGAAGTCCAAATCGATAAGCTCGCTGAAAAGGTCGAATTGGATCCCATAGAGTTCAGGCGCCGCAATTTTATAGGGGAAAACACGAGGACCATCAATGAATTACGGGTGACTTCAAATGGATTCCTCAAGTGTCTCTCTTCGGTGGAAACGGCGTCAGCGTGGGAAGACAAATTCCGCAGCCTACCCTTCGGGCGAGGCATCGGGATTGCTGGCTCAACATACATTTCGGGTACGAACTACCCGATCTATCCAAACGAAATGCCCCAGTCTGCCGTCCAGATGCAGATCGACCGAAGCGGTCGGGTGGCCGTCTTCAGCGGCGCAAGCGAAATCGGACAAGGGTGTGACTCCGTCGTTGCCTATATCGCCGCAGAAGAGCTGGGTGTGCCTCTTGAGTGGGTGCGAGTCCTGAGAGGTGACACTGACTTTACCCCAGTTGACCTTGGCGCTTATTCCAGCCGCGTAACCTTTATGCTCGGAAACGCTGCTATCGACGCCGCCACACGGCTTCGGAGACTAGTGCAGGGGTCGGTCTCAAAGTCCTGGGGAGTGAAGTCGTCGGAGGTGCTCCTCTCGGGTGGATTAGCTTTGTGGGCGCAGGACACGTCAAAGCACATGCCTATAGCTGAGGCATTTAACCTCGCAGAAGCTGAGCATGGTACCCTTGGTGCAACAGGCTGGTATAACACACCGAAGGATGTGCACGGTGAATACCGCGGTGGGACGATCGGCGCGTCCCCGGCGTATTCATTCACCGCCCACGTAGCCGAGGTCGACGTAGACATAGAAACAGGTGTGGTCGAAGTGAGGAAAATCTGGATCGCGCATGACTGTGGCCGAGCACTGAACCCCGTCCTTGTAGAGGGTCAAATGGAGGGATCAGCATACATGGGAGCCGCCGAGGCCATCATGGAGGAGCAGATCTTTAAAGACGTCGACCACGGGCGCGCAGGTCTCCATAATGCCCCCTCACTCCTCGACTACCGAATTCCAACTAGCCTAGACACGCCAGAACTTGAGTCACTGATCGTCGAGTCCATCGACCCTGAAGGTCCGTATGGAGCAAAAGAAGCAGGTGAAGGGCCTTTACATCCGTCGATTCCCGCAATAGCTAACGCGATCTACGACGCTATTGGTGTGCGCGTGGACCGGCTTCCTTTCTCTCCACCCAATGTTTGGCGAGCAATTCAGCGAGCACGGGATGAGGGCAAACTGAGCAAGCCAGCTATGCCCGGTGTGACGCCAAGAGATAATACGTCCGAGACAGCTCGGGAAGGCCAATGATCCAGTATAGAGCAGCCCTGGGGCCAGTTGCAGCGATCGCACTATTCTTTATCGGGACACAATGGTCCCCCTTTGAGCCACACCCGGCTCCAATCGATCCACCTAGCTCACCGAAAGGCACCATCTCCTGGAGTGACCACGACTGGGACGTTTTCTCCAGCGTGGTCGCAGGAGCCGGAGAAGCCAAGCTGGACAAGCTTCCGATCGGAAAACTGATGGCGGTAATCGGCACAAGCTTTGTCGGCACAGCTTACACCCCAAACACACTGGATATCCCGGGCCCCGAGCGGCTTGTCATAAACTTTCGGGGCTTAGACTGTGTGACATTCGTAGAGAATGTTCATGCGCTTGCTGTAGCCATAAAGAACGGGGCAGCAGAGCGGCTCGACAACCGAGCGGATGTCGAAACGGAGTATGAGCAGATCCTGAGAACACTTCGCTACCGAAATGGGGTGATCGATGGTTACCCGAGTCGGTTACACTACTTCAGCGAGTGGATCGAAGAGAACGCTCGGAGGCAGCTCGTGACCAACATTTCGAAGGACCTTGGAGGCATCATTGACTCCGAGACGATCGATTTTATGTCATCTCATCCCGACGCGTACCGACAGCTAGACAACCTCGAGACTCTCAAAGACATCCAACAAATAGAGCGCAGGATCAGTGAACGGAATCGACACTTCGTTCCCCAAGACCTCATCTCCGATGTAGCAGACCACATTCAAGACGGCGACATCATTGCTGCAACTAGCACAGTCAGAGGGCTCGATGTAGCCCACACCGGACTCGCGTTGTGGGTTGATGACAAGCTGCACCTTCTGCACGCACCGCTCGTCGGAGAGTCCGTTCAGATTAGCCAGCTAACGCTTGCGGAGCGCATAGCGTCAATCACTGGGCAGGACGGCATCATCGTCGCCCGGGCCCATGAACCAGGTGAACCAGTCCTGCGCAACGCTGCTCTCGCCAGAGAACACTGACATGCTGCGACTCCCCCCTTTCCGCTATCACCGACCCACGAATGTCTCTGAGGCGCTCGCTCTAATGAGCGAGCTGGGAAACGAGGCGATGTATGTCGCAGGCGGAACGGATCTGGTGCCCAACATGAAACACCGACTCTTTGAGCCGCATCACCTGATCGCTCTCAAGTGCATCGAAGAACTACGAGGCATCCAAGAGGTCGGGCGACGTAACACAGATGATGCGATCCTCAGGATTGGTGCAGGAGAGACGCTGAACGCTGTCGCCACCAACAAAAAGGTTCAGGAACTCTTCCCAGCTCTAGCTCAGGCGGCAGCTCATGTGGCAGGGCCACAGCTGAGAAACTCGGGCACAATCGGTGGCAACATCTGCCTCGATACGCGCTGTACATACTACAATCAGACACATTTCTGGCGTGAGGCACTCGGATTCTGCCTGAAAAAGGACGGTGACGTATGTCACGTTACACGAACTGGTAAGAAGTGCGTCGCGGCGCATTCAGCTGACACACCACCCGTTCTCATAACTCTCGACGCCACAGCTATGTTCGTCGGCCCAGAAGGATCAAGGGAGCTTCCAGTAGAAGACCTGTTCGTGGCGGATGGGATCAGAAACACACGTCGAATGAGGGAAGAGATTCTCACCGAAATCCGGATCCCTTTGGCGTCCGCCACTCGTCGCCAAGCATACGTAAAGCTGCGACAGAGGAAGTCGATCGACTTTCCACTCCTAACAGTGGCTGTAGCTGCAGACCTAGATGCAACGGATACCATTACAGGGATCGCGGGAGTAGTAACGGGACTGGGCTCACGCCCTAGGACGCTGACGAAATGGAGTGAGGTCGCGGAAGGACGCGTACTAAACGAGGAACTCATCGAAGAACTTGCGGAGCGTGCACACCGTCAATGCCACCCGCTAGAGAACATGATAGTAGATCCCGATTGGCGGCGTGCGATGATTCCGGTTTTCGTCCAGCGTGCACTTCAGCAATTGGCTCAGGATTGACGCTTTCATTCTGGGCCGTGGCATCGGTGATCGTCCTTGTGGTACTGGGATTAGAATGGTTTTCCGGGGTAGTTATCAAGCTTGAACCGCAACCGATCGGGAAAACCGTTCCCGAGCTAGGGATCGCATACGAGGATCTGAGGATTGAATCAGGAGATCACGAACTTGCAGCTTGGCTGATAAAGCCCACAGACGCTCAGCCATTCGAGCCACTCGTACTACTAGCTCATGGGTGGGGCGCCAACTACTCCACTGTCCTTCCTCTGGGAGAGCAGCTAGCTGACCTAGGGCACGAAATCCTCCTGTTCGACGTTCGGGGGCATGGCCGGAACATACCTCAACCACATGCGTCGATAAGGGTATTCCGTGATGACCTCATGGCCGTCTCTCGCTATGCGGCAAAGCGCTTTCCGGACCGCCAACTCGTCGTTATCGGACACTCTATGGGCGGCGCTTCGGGCGTGCTGGCAGCAGCAGAGGGCGCTCCTATCGATGGGCTCATTCTGATAGCCGCGCCATGTGACGTGGTCAGGGTTACAGCAGAGTATCTAGCCGATAAAGGGCTCCCCGGTCGCTTTATTGTCAACCTCGTGAGACCGTTCTGGTGGAGACGGGTCGGAAGCACGTTCCGGTCACTTACGCCAACGCGACGAATCCGCGAGCTGGACATACCTCTCTTGCTGATACAACCCGAACACGATGGTCGAGTGACCCGCGAGCACGCCGACTTACTGGCCAAGGCAGCCCAGACCGATTACCGGCTCATACCTGACCGAGAACATACAGATGTACTCGAAGATTCTCTCACACTGCGCTTCGTGCTTGAGTTCCTTGAGGACGTCTGACGCAAACCGGAGCGCTCCTCGTCATGTAGTCCTTGACACAGTGGAGGGCGTTGCGGAAAGCAGAACCGAAACCTGTAGCGATGCGTCACCGCCTTGCAAACGATGTCCAACGCCGGCATAGATACGTCTGCTACAGATGGCCCTGAGGAATCAAAGATGGCACTACAGTCAGTGCGATACCGTAAATTCACGCCTTGGAACTGGAGCACGTATCTATTTATTCTCGGCGTAGTGCTCCTTAGCTGTTATCCGCTACTAGCCGGCTCAGGGAGAGACGCCTCAACAATCATCGGCGTAATAATCCTAGGCCTCGTTGCTGTGATCTTACTATCCATAGGCGGCCTTACAGTCGTGATTCGAGAAAGCGGGATCACTCTGCACCTTGGACTCGTCCCTCTGATAACCAAAACCGTACCCTTCAAACAGATCAAATACCTGCGTACAACGAAATATCGACCCATCAAAGACTTCGGCGGATGGGGATTAAGGGGGCGGGGGAAAAAGCAGGTATGGAGTGCTCGGGGAAGTGATGGCCTCGTGCTTGATCTCATTGAAGGATCCGAGTTGATAATCGGCGCCGATGATCCGAACAAACTAAAGGAGCGTATCTGCGACCTCTCGGGTATAAGTTTTCATGAATAACTCGAGCGACACTCCAAAGAGCCCAGAACAATCAACCGCAGTAGTATCAGAGTTGATGATGCCTAATCAGGTGAACCACCTCGGGCACGTGTTTGGTGGCGAGCTGCTTTCCATGGTAGATAGGGCAGCGGCCGTGTGCGCCATGCGTCATGCCAGCGGCCCCTGCGTCACCGTCTCGATAGACAGGGTCGACTTCGTAGAGCCCATCTATACCGGCGAATTGGTAACCTGCAAGGCACGAGTGAATTTCGTCGGCCGCACATCCATGGAAATCGGTGTCCGGGTGGTGGCCGAGAATCTCATTACGGGGGAAAAGAGGCACACGAACACGTGCCTACTAACCTTCGTAGCAATCGACTCAGACCACAGACCCTGCCCGGTACCTCCGCTCGACACATCTGAACCAGAAGACCAGAGACGCGCGCACGAGGGTAGACGCCGCAGAGAAGTAAGAGAACAGTTGGATAGGGAGCTACAGGACTAGAGCACGAAGCTTTAGCGACGCTCAACCACCATGGCGAATCCCATGCCGCCAGCTGCGCACACAGTAATCAGCCCGAACTCAACCCCACGGCGCGCCATTTCGTTAAGGATCGTGATCGTTAAACGCGCCCCAGTCGCACCGAATGGGTGACCTATAGCAATCGAACCGCCCATAACATTAATCCTCTCTATGTCCGGATGGCCTACAGCCTCGGTGTGGCCTAGCTCAGACTGAGCAAAGCTTTTCGACGACAAGGCTTGAAGGTTCGAAAGCACCTGAGCAGCGAAAGCCTCGTGCATTTCCATTAGACCAATGTCTTTCATCGAGAGTCCGGCCCGCTCAAGCGCGATAGGCACGGCATAAGCCGGACCTTGGAGAAGCTGTCCCGAAGGGTCGAGTCCGGCCCAGGCCCAACTCCGAACCCAACCAAGCGGCTCAATCCCCTCGGCGAGAGCTTTTTCTCCGTTCATGAGCACAACAGCCGACGCACCATCCGTTAAAGGCGAAGAATTTCCAGCGGTCACTGATCCGAATGTTCTATCGAAAACAGGCCGGAGCTTCGCAAGCTGATCGGAAGAGGTGTCGATGCGAATTCCAGCATCCCCACTCACAACAGTCTCATAGTCTGGGGGCACATATACGGAGACGACCTCCTGAGCAAGGCGCCCGTCCCTGGTTCCCTCTGTTGCTAGTCGATGTGACCTGAGAGCCCACCCATCTTGGTCCTCACGAGAAATTCCATTCTCCTTTGCCATCCGCTCAGCAGCCTCGCCCATCGTTTCTCCTGTGCTCGGCTCAGCAATAGCTGGCGTAACGGGCACCAAGTCTCGTGGGCGTAATCCTCGAAAGGCTGCGATCTTCCGACTCAGCGTCTTGCCCTTTGCAGCCCTGACTAAGCTCCTCGAGAGTCTGTCACTTGCAGTAATAGGGATCCGAGAGAGTGACTCTCCTCCACCAGCAACCACTACATCTGCGTATCCCATTTCGATCATCTCCGCAGCACCAGTGATTGCCTGATTGGCCGAGGCACACGCTCTAGAAACGGACACTGCAGGTACATTCTTCGGCAGCACAGCCAACCCGACTTCCCTTGCTATGTTTGGAGCCTGCGTGTCTGAGACTACTGTACCGTAGACGACGTGATTGACCCGGGAGCCAGCAAGCCCGCTTCGGGCGAGAGCATCTCGCACGGCTTCTTTTCCGAGATCGACAGCAGATAGTTTGGCAAAGGCCGAGTTTGCACCAACAAACGGAGTACGGCTACCAGCAATGATCGCTGCCTTCATATCCTCTCGCCGCCTTACCCCTCAACGCCCTCAGCCATCGATTGGGCCCAGTCTGGGACAATACTTGGATCAATGTCGAAAACTACCGTACCTACAGTAAAGACGATCACGCTGACCACTACAGCCCCAATGATGTTAAGGAAAATGCCAACCCTTGCCATCTCCGCCACCGTCAGGCGCCCACTACCAAAAACGATGGCATTTGGCGGAGTCGCTACCGGCATCATGAACGCGCACGAGGCAGACAAGGTTGCCGGAATCATAAGAATGAGCGGGTTCATCTCGGTCGCAACAGCCACAGCGGCTAGAATCGGTAGTATCATCTCGGTGGTGGCCAGATTGCTCGTCAGCTCAGTCAAGAACGTAATCCCAAGGCACACAAGGATGATCATCGCAAACGTGGGCAACGCCGCGAGCGCCACGAATTGCTCACCGATCAACTGAGCGAGACCAGTGCGCTGGAGCCCCTCAGCCAACGCGAAGCCACCGCCAAAAAGAAGCACTATGTCCCATGGGAGCTTCGGGATGACATCAGGACCCATGATCCGTTGAGAGCCCTGCGACCGATCGCGGGTAGGAATAAGAAACAGCAGTGACGCCATCGCAATCGCCACCGCCCCATCATCAACCATGCCCGGTGTTCCGAGCAGGCTCGACCATCCTGGGATAGTTGCGAACCCAATATTGAGATCGACACGAAAGACCCACAGCAGGGCCGTGGTCGCAAACACGGCACCAATCCAGCGCTCCTCATACGATATGGGGCCAAGCTCGACCTTCTCCTCAGCGATCACATCATGGTCCACAGTCACATCAGCGGGAGTCCGATAAAAGACTTGGGTGAGGCAGAACCACGCCAATCCCATCATCAACACGCTGATAGGGAGGGCCATTATGAGCCACTGACCAAAAGCAATCGACGGCGGCTCCGGAAACAAGATCTCAAAGATTCGCACGAAAGACAGGTTTGGCGGAGTCCCAACCAGAGTACTCAAGCCTCCGACCGAGCAGCCGTAAGCAATCCCGAGCATCAGGGCCACGGTGAATGCATGGCTTCGTTCCACGCCAAACGAGTCTTCGATCTTCAATACGATCGCTAGTCCGATCGGGATCATCATGACTGCCGTAGCGGTGTTCGAAATCCACATAGAGAGGAAGCCCGCGGCGACCATGAAACCTAGGACGATCCGAGCCGGTCCTCCTCCGATGGCTTGTATTATGCTGAGCGCGATGCGCTTGTGTAGGTTCCACTTCTGCATCGTGAGCGCGATCATGAACCCGCCGATATACAACACAATGGTGCTGTTGAAGTAGATAGGAGCGGTCTCCCTTCCTCCCAATATTCCAAGAAAGGGGTAGAGAAAAAGTGGCAGCAGTGCAGTAGCGAAAAGAGGAATAGCACTGGTAACCCACCATATCGCCATCAACATCGCGACAGCTGCTAGACGACTTGCCGGAGGGTTACTGACATCTACGGGAAAGATCAGCAGAAGCAGGAAAGCAACTAAGCCAAGCCAGAAGCCGACGCGCTGGCCGGTAGAACCTTCTTGGAGCACGTGGTGGTGAGACATCAATAGCTCTGTAAGCGCTAATGGATTCGAAGCCGCACCAACCTCTAGACTGAAGCAGCCTAAGGCAAGCTAAAGTGCAGACTGGCTCGCAATCGCCACCCACCCATACTTTCATTGCTAAGCTTTAGCCTAACCCTAGGAGGGCCCATGCTACGCGACCCTTTGTCTCGCCGAGCCTTCCTCGGCGCCTCAGCCGCGCTCTCTCTGTCGGGCCCAGATGCTGCCCTTCGCAGCCTTTACGCTCCCTCAGGTACTGCTGCAAAGCCCGACTCAAAAGGATGGCCACCGTACAACGACGCCATGGTCATCGACTTCCTCGCATCACCAGGTTACTTCAACTACCCGCTGAACCCAGCGCTCGACCAAGAGATGATTCGAAATGCGGTCGAGTCAGGTATCACAGCAGTCAACCTGACCTGCAACGGAAACGACTTCGAGTCTTCGGTCCAAAGAATCGCTGGCTGGCTTGATCGGATTGAGCGATTTCCAAATGCATTTTGTCAGATCCGCACTGTCGCTGACCTACAGGACGCAAAAGAGACGGGCCGCCTTGGCATCGTACTTGGATTCCAAGACACCACACCATTCGAGCAAAATGAGTCGAACGTAGAGGAGTTTTCCCAACTAGGTGTCAAGGTAACGCAGCTGACCTACAACGTTCGAAACCTGGTAGGCGACGGCTGCCTCGAACCAGCGAATGGCGGATTGACTCGGTTCGGCTATCAAATCGTTGAACGAATGAATGAAGCGGGAATGATAGTGGACCTAAGCCACTGTGGTCAGCAAACCACGGCAGAAGGGATTGCTGCCTCTTCGCAACCGGTCGCCATCACTCACAGCGGTTGCAACACAATCGCCTGGCATCCGAGATCTAAGTACGACGCCGAACTCAGAGCAATGGCTGACCGAGGGGGCATCATCGGTATTTACCTCATGCCTTTCCTTACGCCAGGCAGGGCCCCTCTCCGTGAAGATGTACTCGACCATATCGAACATGCTGTACAAGTCTGCGGAGAGGATCACGTCGGAATTGGTAGCGACCTCTCGACAACCCCCATAGATGGCTCTGAGGAGTATTGGTCCCGGCACCGAGAGTTCGTCGCGGGACGAATAGAGCGCGGTATCGCCGCCCCGAACGAAGACCCGAACATATTATTCACAGTCGAAGACCTAAACTCACATCGCCGGATGGAGCTAATCGCCGATGGCCTGTCACGTCGAGGTCACCCTGACACCCGGATTGAGAAAATCATAGGGGGCAATTGGGAGCGCCTCTTCAGGGAGATCTGGCGGTCGTGACCCCCTCTATCGCTTCGTTCATTCGCACGATTCCGGACCACCCCAAACCGGGCATCCTCTTTCGAGACGTCTCGGGACTACTGGAAGACCCGCTTGGCCTGCGTCTGGCAGTGGATCGTATCACCGATCACTACATGAGCAGTTCGATAGACTTCCTGGCCGCAATCGAAGCTAGGGGCTTCATATTTGGGGCGGCCGTGGCATACAACCTCGGCGTCGGCTTTCTCCCTCTCAGGAAGAAAGGGAAACTTCCAGGAGAGGTCATCGGTGTCGACTACGAACTCGAGTACGGCTCGGACCGCCTAGAAATTCAAACCCAACGGATGCAGCCGGGAGCTCGCGTCCTTCTTGTCGATGATCTGATTGCGACAGGTGGAACCGCAGATGCCGCTATTGAACTCATCCATCAATCGGGTGGGTATGTCCACAGCGCCTGCTTCGTTATCGATCTGCCCGACCTAGGGGGAAGTGAACGGATCCGTTCCCGTGGTTGTGACGTCTTCTCTCTTTGCCAGTTTGACGGACATTAACCGGAGACAAAAGATCAACGGCCAAGAATCCGGTCGAAATCCTTAGCCAGGTCCACATCCAACTTCGTGATCCCACCTGCATCGTGAGTACTCAGGTCGACTCGCACCGAGTTATAGACGTTGCACCACTCCGGATGATGGTTCTTTCTCTCTGCACATAGCGCCGCAGCAGACATAAAACCGAACGCCTCGACAAAGTCGGCGAACCGATACTCCTTGTGGAGTTTGCCATCCTTGACCTCCCATCCATCAAGTTCAGAAGTCGCTGTATTCAGAGAATCGCTATCTAGAAGATCTCGTGTCATGGAAAGCCTAAGAAGGTAAGGCACGGACGCGCCGCGCTAAGGAGCGCTTTATCGCAAATCCCGCACTAGTTGGTAAGACTAACTCCGGTCACAGCCTTCGTTACAGCACGCTGCAGCGGACCGACGTCAGGATATTCAGTATTCTCATCCACATCGAAGTTCTGTCTATTCGTAAGGAGAACAAGCGCTAACCCCCGATCTGGAACACCTAGCACGAAAGTCCCTGTGAATCCCGTGTGACCGAACGAGCCCTGAGGTGCGTAGACGGGTAACTGCCACCCTAAGGCCTGCCGGTCACCCGTTGGGCCGAGAAAGTTCGCTACGGTCTCAGATGAGAAGAGGCGATTGCCTTCGTACTCGCCGCCGCTAAGCATTAAATCAAGGAGGACATAGAGATCTCGAGCTGTGGAGAAGAGGCCGGCATGTCCAGCCACCCCACCGAACGTATGAAACGCGTTGCCGTCGTTCACCTCTCCATCCAGCCACCAATTCCGCCACTCAGACCACGCATCGGCATCGCCTTCGATCTCGTAGCCAAATCGTGGGTCATGAACCATCCGGCGCTCGAATGGATTCCCACGTGATGTGCGCGCAAACACCACATCAGTGCATCGAGGATCGGCGACGTGTCTTTCCGCTGACACCATCGTCTTACCTCCAGCGACCTCCACCCTCCTGTACGCAGTCGACTTGAGTCCCAGTGGCTCATAAACTTCGCGCATCAAAAATTCATCGAGCGGTTGAGATGCGACTTTCTCCGCAATTAGCCCTAGCAACATGAACCCTAGGTCGCTGTAATTTCGCTCTTTGCCGACCGGCCACATCAGTGAGAGTGAGCGGATATAGGCATACGCTTCATCCTGATCAGA
>MDSZ01264941.1_pt1 | contig 12867 bp, 13 predicted proteins | sample 811201 | NCBI WGS metagenome assembly MDSZ01 (sample SAMN05326647, study PRJNA326480) | marine metagenome | isolation source: seawater | place: Indian Ocean: North | collected 2010
CTCAGTTGACTTCATGTGCACCAACTTATAATGCAAAGCTTTATGCAGCATCTCAAACTTTTGATGAAGCAAGACATGTAGAAGCTTTTAATAAGTATATTCAGACGAGAACAAAGCTGATGTACCCTATTGGAAATGCTCTGAAATCAATTCTAGATAAAATATTGACTGATCCTAGATGGGATCTTAAATTCATTGGAATGCAAATTATTATCGAAGGTTTAGCATTGGCAGCTTTTCAAACATCTAGAGAGCTAACAAAAGATCCAGTTTTACGAGATATGCTTGGTTTGATTATTAGGGATGAAGCTCGGCATGTTACTTTTGGTATAAATTATTTAGAAGAGTTTGTTGATACTTTAACTGAAGAAGAACAAGAAGAGCGGGCGCAATTTGCATATGAGGCTTGCTGGCTAAGCAGAGAAAGACTTTTATCAACTGATGTATATGATCATTTTGGTTGGGATGTAGAAGAAGCAAGACAGTTTCAACTAGGAACAGACATTAATAAGCATTTTCAGAAACTTCTTTTTCAGCGGGTGATGCCTAATTTAAGAAGAATAGGTCTTTTAAGAGATTCTGTAAAAGATAAGTTTGAAGATCTTGGAATTTTAGAATTTGCTTCATCAAAAAGTGATGCTGATATTAATTGGGCTGATCTATCAAGACCATTGTTCGAAGAAACTGCTTAAGTTAGTTTTTATTACCCTCATAATCTGATATTCTGTATTCCCATCATAAAGTAAAAACTGATGGCTCAAACAAAGTATATTTTTATCACCGGTGGTGTTGTTTCCTCTCTTGGAAAAGGTATTGCAGCGGCCTCAATTGGAGCGCTGTTTGAAGCAAGAGGTTTAAAAGTTTCTCTAAATAAATTAGATCCATATATAAATGTTGATCCTGGAACTATGAGTCCCTTTCAGCATGGAGAAGTATTTGTTACTAATGATGGAACAGAGACTGATTTAGATCTTGGACACTATGAAAGATTTGTAAGGTTTCAAGCGAGTAAGAAAAATAATTTTACTGCAGGAAAGGTATATGAAAAAGTCATTCAAAATGAGAGAAGAGGAGACTATCTTGGAGGCACGGTTCAGGTTATTCCTCATATTACAGATGAGATTAAACGCAGAATTAAAGAAGGCGCCAAAGGCGCTGATATAGCAATCGTTGAAATAGGTGGAACAGTAGGCGATATTGAAAGTCAACCTTTTATTGAAGCAATTAGGCAAATGATGCTTGAGCTTCCGTCTTCTTCAACAGCTTTAGCTCATCTTACTTTGGTTCCATATATTAGAGTCTCTGAAGAGCTTAAAACTAAACCTACACAACATTCAGTCAAGGAGCTTCGATCTCTAGGATTGCAACCAGATTGCTTGATATGTAGATTGGAACAAGAACTTCCAGATGATGAAAAGAAAAAAATAGCATTATTTTGCTCAGTTGATCCAAATAGCGTTATTTCTATGCATGATGCTGAAACTGTCTATTCTATACCTTTACTTTTATATGGGCAGGGAGTAGATAAAATCCTTCTTAAAAAACTAAGTCTGTCAAAAGTAAAATCACCAAGATTGAATGATTGGAAAAGAGTGGTAGATGCAAAACTAAATCCTAAGAAAAAAGTTTCTATAGCAGTTGTAGGCAAATATGTTGATTTAAAAGATTCCTACAAATCTTTGAACGAGGCTCTCGATCATGCAGGAATTGTTAATCTTGCTAGGGTTGATGTTCATATGATTGATGCAGCAAAAATAACTAAGGTAAATGTAGCAAAAATTTTAAAACCTTATCAAGCTGTTTTAGTGCCTGGTGGTTTTGGCAGTAGAGGTATTGAAGGAATGATTTTAGCATGTCAGTATGCCAGAGAAAATAAACTACCATATTTTGGAATTTGCTTAGGAATGCAAATTGCTATCATTGAATTTTCAAGAAATATTTTAAACTTTAAAAAAGCCAATAGTACCGAGTTTAATGCAAGCACTAAGTACCCAGTGATAGGCTTGGTAACGGAATGGAAGGATGCGTCAGGTAAAATTGAACTCAGAAATAAAAATTCAGATTTAGGTGGGACCATGCGATTAGGTGGTCAGAAATGTATTATTAAAAAATCTTCTCTATCTCATAAGCTCTATAAGAAACTGAGTATCATCGAAAGGCATCGTCATAGATATGAGGTTAATCCAGAGTTTAAAAAAGAGTTAATTGCTGGAGGAATGGATATTGTAGGAACTTCATTAGATGGTAATTTAGCTGAAATGATTGAAATTAAAAAACATCCATGGTTTTTAGGTTGTCAATTCCATCCAGAATTTACATCAAATCCAAGGGATGGCCATCCAATTTTTAATGATTTTATTGCAAAAGCTATTAAGATAAAAAGATGAGTAATATAAAACTTAGTGACTTTACAATTGGAAATGAAGAACCTATGACTCTTATGGGAGGGGTTAATGTTTTAGAATCTGAATCAGTAGTAATGAGTGTTGCAGAGAAATTTGCAGAAACATCTTCAAGTCTAAAAATAAATTGGGTTTTTAAAGGTTCTTATGACAAAGCAAACCGAAGTTCAATCTCGTCTTTTAGGGGCCCAGGGATGGAAGAAGGTTTGAAGATGCTAGAAAAAGTTAAGACCGAGTTTAATGTGCCTATTATTACTGATATCCATGAGCCATCTCAAGCTGAACCAGTTTCTGCAGTGAGTGATGTAATTCAAATCCCAGCATTTTTGTGTAGACAAACTGATTTAGTGGTTGCTGCCGCTAAAACAGAAAAGATAATTCAATTTAAAAAGCCTCAATTTCTGTCTGCTCCGGAGATGAAGAATGTTATTGAAAAATGTAAACAAACTGGAAATAAAAAAATCATTCTTTGTGAACGAGGTAATTCTTTTGGATATAATAATTTAATAGTCGATATGCTCAACTTTCAAATTATGAAAGAGCTAGATGTTCCAGTTATCTTTGATGCAACTCATTCTTTGCAACTTCCTGGAAGTCTTGGTGATGCTGCAGGAGGGAGAAGGGAATATTTGCTTCCGCTTGCGAAGGCAGGCTTAAGCCAAGGCATTGCAGGGTTATTTATTGAAGCTCATCCTGATCCTGATAATGCAAAATGTGATGGTCCTTGTGCAATTTCGTCTGATAGGATTCCTTATGTCTTGTCTCAACTTTTTGAGTTAGATACATTTATCAAAAATCAAGATAGAGATATTTAATGTCACTTATTAGTTCCATTAAAGCTATTCAAGTTATTGATTCTCGAGGTACCCCTACAGTCTCTTGTAAGATAGTTTTAGAAAATGGCATATATGCTACTTCAATGGTTCCTAGCGGGGCATCTACAGGTTCCAGAGAAGCTGTAGAGCTCAGAGATAACAATACATCATACAAGGGAAAAGGTGTTAATAAAGCCATTGATAATATACATGAAATAATTGCTCCGGCATTAGTGGGCATGGATGCAATGAATCAGCAAGAAATTGACGAAAAAATGCTTGACTTAGATGGAACTTCTTTCAAATCAGAGCTTGGTGCAAATGCTATTTTAGGAGTTTCTTTAGCTGTTTTGAAAGCAGGCTCAAAGATGTCTGACCTCCCCTTATACAAATATATTAATAAAGTTTTCGATGATATAAATGGTGAAAAACTGCAGATGCAAATGCCAACTCCAATGTTAAATATTATTAATGGTGGTGAGCATGCTGATAATAATATTGATATTCAGGAATTTATGATCATGCCTGTTGGAGCCAGTGGTTTCTCTCAAGCCATGCAATGGGCAACAGAGATATATTCTGATTTAAAAAGCATCATAAAAAAAGAAGGTTTAAGCACCGGTGTAGGCGATGAAGGTGGATTTGCACCCAATCTTCAGTCTAATCAGGAGGTAATAGAGTTGATCATGCAAGCGATTCGGAACAATAACTTAAGAGAGGGTACAGATGTTGGAATAGCCTTGGATTGTGCTGCTTCAGAGTTTTATAACAATGGCATTTATGATCTTCAAGGTGAATCTTCAAAGTTAAATACCAATCAATTTATTAAATATCTTGAAGAACTAACTAATAAATATCCTATTTTATCTATTGAGGATGGTATGGATGAAAGTGATTTTGATGGATGGAAGGATCTCACAAACCTTTTGGGTGATAGGTGTCAATTAGTTGGAGATGACTTATTTGTAACAAATGTATCTGAACTCCAAAGAGGAATTGAAGAATCTCTAGCAAATGCGATTTTAATTAAATTTAATCAAATTGGAACAATTACAGAAACTATGAAAACCATCCATCTCGCTAATAACAATGGATATAAATCAATTATTTCTCATCGATCAGGAGAAACAGAAGATAGCACTATTGCAGATCTTTGTGTTGGTCTGGGGACTGGACAAATTAAAACAGGTGCACCTTGCAGATCTGACAGGGTGGCAAAATACAATAGATTATTGTGGATCGAGGCTGAGCAACCTGATCTAACTTTTGCCAAAAATGTCATTGGTTAAACTTCTAAATTTATTTATTTGTTTGATAATTATCGTTGCGTTATTTAATTTATTTTTTGGCACTGATAACAAAAGAAATTTTTTAAATCTACAACTTGAAAACCATCAATTATTAGAAAGCAATCAAGTGCTTTCTGAAGAAAATAATCTTTTAGAAGTTGGCATTCAAAGCAGACAAAAAAATGATGCTCATGCAGAAAAGTTTGCCAGAGAAGAATTAAATTTAATATATGAAGATGAGCAGTATATAAGTTTTAAGGAAAGTAATTCTGATGAGCCTAAAAGGTAATATAGCAGTTATCATTCCTGCTGCTGGAAATAGCAGCCGTTTTGGTGGATCAACTCCAAAACAATTCTTGAGAATTGGAGATACAACAGTTTTAGAGCAGTCTGTTAATATATTTTTGGCAATTTCAAGCGTAAAAGAAATTTTTATAGCAATAAATCTAAATGAACCCTTAGTTAAATCTCAATCTTTTTATGATCATCCAAAAGTAAATTTTATTAAAGGGGGCGATACAAGAAGTGAATCTGTTTTTAATGCTTTATCAGTAATAAGTGAAGATATTAACATTATTGCAATTCATGATGCAGCAAGACCTTGGTTAGCTAAAAAACATTTCGAGGATCTATTATTTAAACTTACAGATGATGAATCTATTCATGGGGTCTTCCCAGTTATTTCAATCACTGATTCGTTAAGAATGAAGAGTGACAAGGATCTTGTCCCGGTAGAACGGGAAAATTTTTTAAGCGTACAAACACCTCAAATTTTTTATAAAAATTCGCTTAAGATAGCATTCGATGAACTAAGGCAAGAAAATCTTCATTTTAGTGATGAGACACAAGCTATGGAAAATGCCGGGTTTAAAGTTTTAGCAGTACCTGGAGAAAGGTCAAATTTAAAAATTACTTTTGTAGATGATATACCTAATAAAATTGAATTTGATTATCGGGTTGGTCGAGGTATAGATTTTCATAAATTTAAGCCCGGTAAAGGTTTGACTTTAGGAAATATTTTTATTGATTGTAATCTTTCTATTGTTGCGCATTCAGATGGGGATATAGTTTTACATGCTATATCTGATGCCTTGCTTGGAGCAGCAGGCTTAAGGGATATTGGTTATTATTTTCCTGATACCGATCAAAAAAATAAAAATCTTAGTAGTTTAAAAATAATTGAAAAATCTTTAGATTTATTAAGAGAAAAAAGTTTTCAACCAAGAAATGTTGATTTTGTTGTTGTATGCGAGCAACCAAAAATCGAACCCTATGTAGATCAACTAAAAAAATCTCTCTCAGAAATTTTAAATATTGAAGAAAATTCAATAGGTGTAAAAGCAACGACAGCAGAGGGGATGGGAGTGATTGGAAATGGTAACGGCATAGCAGTATATGCAATTGCTTCATTAAAGAACATTTAATGAAAATTCTTTTAACTAATGATGATGGTTACCAGTCACCAGGCATTACTGAATTATATAAGTCTTTAAGTTCTGAGCATAAAGTTTATTTAGTTGCTCCTAAAGAAAATTGTAGCGGTATGAGCGCAGCAATTAGTTTACGAAAAGAGATTGAGGTAGAAGAAATCTCAAAGAATGTTTTTTCAGTTTCAGGCACCCCTGCTGATTGTTCATATATTGGATTATTATCATTAATCCCAAATTCAATTGAAATGATTGTTTCAGGTATAAATTTAGGTGCAAATTTAGGTGAAGATATTTTTTATTCTGGTACTGTCGGAGCGGCAATTGCTGGTCGCAGGCTCAATTATGTCCCAGTTGCTTTTTCAGTGACATCTATGAATCCAAATAACTTGTCATTTGTAGCAGAACAAGCTTCGTTGATTATCAATCAGATAAAAAAACTTCCATCAGATAAAAATTTACTTATAAACATTAATTTTCCTGACTTGCCATCCTCACAAGTGCGAGGCTTCAAGTTAACTAGATTAGGTAAAAGAGGAATACCTGATACCCCAGATTTAATTCGTGTTAATGAGTCTTCAAAATTTTATAGTTTCGGATCATCTGGATCACTATTGCCTGATCAAGTTGAAACAGATATTCAAGCAATTGAAAAAAATTATATTTCCATTTCGATTCTTGATTACAATTTGAGCGATGATACTTCAGATTGGGATCTTTATAAGGAGGTTTTTAATTGTGAGTAGCTCCGGTTTTACATTTACAAGAGTTAAGGATCAGATGATTCAGCAGTTACTTGATATGGGGATAAAAGATTTTCGTGTTCTTGATGCATTAAACCAAGTTCCTAGGCATATTTTTTTAGATCAAGCTTTATGGAGTCGAGCATATGAAAACAGGGCATTAACTATTGGCTACAAACAAACAATCTCTCAACCATATATTGTTGCTAGAATGACCGAACATTTACTTTCACATACATCAAAAAGGGGTAAAGTGCTTAATCAGGTTCTTGAGATAGGGTCTGGCTGTGGCTATCAGTCTGCCGTTTTATCATATTTTGCTAATGATGTTTTTGCAGTTGAGAGAATTAAACCTTTAGTTATAAAATCTCGAGAAAATCTTAGAGAACTTAAAATTAGGAATGTTATTGTTAAGCATGCAGATGGATTTAATGGTTGGGAAGAAGATTTAAAATTTGATGGAATTATTTGTGCGGCTGCGCCAAGACAATATCCAGCAGAATTGCTAGATCTATTGGAGGTTGGAGGGAAACTCGTTATTCCTGTTGGAATAGAGGGAAAACAAAATCTTTATGTTATAACTAAGAAAAATGAGACTGAAAATGAAGAAATCGTTCATGAAGCCGTTGCATTTGTGCCTATGCTTCCGGGTATCTCAAATGGAGAAATTTAAAGATGAATAATCAAATTAAATATTCTCTTGCTGGATTTTTTATGGGAGCAGCAGAGTTAATTCCAGGTATTTCTGGAGCTACTGTTGCAGTAATTTTTAAAATTTATCCAAACTTAATGTCTATTTTGAGTCAGTTGAGAATAAAGAATTTATCTCTCAATTTTTCATCTCTTTCAAAGACATTTCAATTTGATGTTTCTATACCTCTTATATTTTCTATGTTTGCTGCTATTGTAATTTGCTCGAAAGGAGTCGATTTTTTACTTATTAATTTTGAAGAATTATTTTTATTCATTTTAGGTTTGCTAATGATTTTTTTATCTATTTATATTGTAAATTTTTTTAAAAATGCAATTAATAAAAAGAATTTAATAATATTTTTATTTATTGGTATGTTAATTGGTTTCGGTTTGCAAGAATTGAACATTGGTTTTAGCAATAGATCTATATATTATATATTTTTCAGTGGGATATTAGCCTTCTCATTTTTTCTAATACCCGGGATTTCCGGGAGTGCCATGTTGGTAGTTTTGGGAGTTTATGAACCGGTAATTCAAGCAGTTGCAAACTTTAATTTTAATATTTTGGTTCCATTTGGATTAGGTTGCTTGATCTCACTTTTGCTTTTACCTAAAGCAGTTTTATCAATTTATTATAAATATGAGCAAAACTTAATGCATATTTTCTCTGGGCTCATCTTTACATCCGGCCTATTTTTATTGTGATTAAATTTAAAAAACAGATTTTAATAATTTCTATTTTGATTACTCCAAGCTGCTCATCTTTGGATGCCCTGAAAGAACCTTATGTAAACTTAATATCTTCTTCTTCTGATAAATATTATATTGTGCAGCCTGGTGATTCTCTTTGGTCAATATCATTAAATTTTAATTTAGATACAGAGCTATTAATTGTAAATAATAATTTAAAAAAACCATATATCATTCATCCAGATCAAAAATTACTACTTGATGGAGCTGAAAACAAAAGAGACTATTTTGACCAATATGAAGTGATTCAATGGCATCACCCCTTAAAAGGGGAGCCAAAACCAGCTACGAAAGATGATGCATGGTTAGTTTTCAAAGAGCCTAAGGGAATACCAATTCATTCTATTAATAACGGCAAGGTTGTAGTTTCTGGGCCAGATATTCCAGGGTATGGAAATTTAGTAATGATTTCTCATTCAGATGGTTATATAAGTTTATATGCTCATTGCGATAAAATATTTGTTCAGCAAGGGGATGAAGTGAGCAAAGGAACCATGATAGCTCATCTTGGAAATTCAGAGGCGTCTTACCCAATGTTAAGATTTCAGCTTAGAAAAAATGGTAAACCTATTAACGCAGAAAAATTAAGCGCTCTTTTTTAAAGTGTTAAATATAATTTATCTTTCTAGCAGATGTTTTTTATCTTTAATTTCTGAAAATTCTTCAGCTTCGGGCAGCTTGTCTTTCTCTTCAGTGATATTTGGCCATATTTCACTTAACTCAGCATTAATTTCAATAAAATCAATTTGATCCTCCGGTAGCTCATCTTCTGAAAAGATTGCATCAACAGGGCATTCAGGTTCACACAAAGCACAATCAATACATTCTTCAGGATGAATTACTAAGAAATTTGGACCTTCGTAAAAACAATCTACAGGACATACTTCAACACAGTCCGTATGCTTACATTTAATGCATGATTCTGTAACTATAAATGCCATTTAGTGTTGGAAAAAAATAGATTAGAAAGGATTTTAACAATGACTTATGAACAAGTCAGCATGAATTTGATAATATTTAATTTACTTTTTCTAAATTTATTATATACTGTATAAATATACAGTAATAGGAGTTAATTATGTCAGACAAAGATAAAAACTTAACCGAAGCTATATCGCAAATAGAAAAGCAATTTGGTAAAGGCACAGTAATGAAGATGGGAGATAGAGAGATAGTTGATATCCCTTCTGTTTCTACTGGTTCGCTTGGATTAGATATTGCTTTAGGAATTGGAGGCCTTCCGAAGGGAAGAGTGGTAGAAATTTTTGGTCCGGAGTCATCTGGCAAGACAACATTAACACTTCAAGCGATTGCAGAATGTCAAAAGGCTGGTGGAACCGCTGCATTTATAGATGCTGAGCATGCACTTGATCCAAATTATGCCGAAAAATTAGGCGTGAATGTAGATGAACTTCTACTTTCCCAACCAGATACTGGTGAACAGGCATTAGAGGTAACAGATATGCTTGTAAAATCAGGAAGCGTAGATTTAATAGTTGTAGATTCTGTAGCAGCGCTAACACCTCGTGCAGAGATTGAGGGTGATATGGGTGATCATCATGTTGGGCTCCAAGCTCGTCTAATGTCTCAAGCATTGAGAAAAATTACCGGTAATATTCAGCGATCTAACGCAATGGTAATTTTTATTAATCAAATTAGAATGAAGATAGGAGTAATGTTTGGAAATCCTGAGACTACTACTGGCGGAAATGCGCTGAAATTTTATTCATCAGTTCGTTTAGATATTCGACGTATTGGAGCAGTGAAAGAAGGTGAAGAAGTTGTTGGCAACGAAACAAGGGTCAAAGTAGTTAAGAACAAAGTTTCTCCTCCATTTAAACAGGCTGAATTTCAAATTATGTACGGAGAAGGAATTAATAAGGAAGGAGAAATTCTAGAGCTAGGACAAAAACTTGAATTAATTGAAAAATCTGGTTCATGGTATAGCCTTAATGGAGAAAAGATTGGTCAAGGCAAGGTTAATGCAAGTAAATTTTTAAGAGAAAATGCTAAAATAAGAGATAACTTAGTTAAAGAAATCATAAAAGTTTACATACCTTCTGCTAAAAATAGAGCAAAGAAATAATTCATTATTAACTTGTTAAGCAGCCATAAAATTGATTAAGATACTCTCAAAGTAGGAGAGATTTATGGCAAATAATGCATATATAGTTTCAGCTATCCGAACAGCTGGGGGCAAGAAAAATGGAAGTCTAAGTCATTGGCACCCAGCAGACCTTGGGGCAAGAGTCTTAGATGAACTTGTGCATCAATCAGGCATTGATCCTAAGTTGATTGATGATGTAATTTTTGGTTGCGTTGACCAAGTTGGCGCCCAATCAGGTAATGTTGCAAGAAATGCAGTTCTTGCTTCTAGTCTTCCTGAATCAGTTCCTGGAACTTCAGTAGATCGACAATGCGGTTCATCACAACAAGCCATTCATTTTGCAATTCAAGCTGTAATGTCTGGTACTCAAGATGTAGTGATTGGTGGTGGAGTAGAGATTATGTCTATGGTGCCTATAGGTGCGAGTATTAAAGATGGATATGATGCCGGTCATGGTTTGCCATTTGATTCTGATGGAATGAAGGAAAGATATCCAGGAATTTTCTTTTCTCAATTTACTGGTGCTGAGTTAATGGCTGAAAAATGGAAGTTATCTCGTGAAGATCTTGATAAATTTGCTTTGAGCAGTCATCAGAAAGCGGCAGCAGCAGTTGAAGGCAAGTATTTTGATAGAGAGATTTTACCTGTTCAGGCAAAAAATGCTGAAGGCAAGACTGATATGGTCCTTAATGATGAAGGGATCAGATATGATGCAAGTCTTGAAGCTCTTTCTGGTTTAAATCCCATTACAGAAGGTGGTGTAATTACTGCAGGTAATGCAAGTCAGATTACAGATGGAGCAGCTGCTCTTATGATTTGCAATGATAATGGACTTAAGAAAGTCAAATCAGATCCAAGAGCAAGAATAGTTGGGATTAGCGTTGTTGGTGATGACCCGATTATGATGCTTGGTGGACCTATACCCGCATCTCATAAAGTTTTAAAAACAACAAATCTTAGGATTGACGACATAGATTTGTATGAGGTTAATGAAGCTTTTGCACCTGTTCCCTTATGTTGGGCTATTGAGCTCAAAGCTGATATGGCTAAATTAAATGTTAATGGTGGAGCCATGGCTTTAGGCCATCCTTTAGGTGCAACAGGCGCTAAACTCATGACCACATTACTTCATGAGCTTGAACGAACAAATTGTAGATATGGTCTTCAAGCAATCTGTGAAGGTGGTGGAACTGCTAACGCAACAATTATTGAAAGAATATAGTTATTTGTTCTTGTAGTGCTCGAAGATAGTCTTAATATCTTCAATATTTCCAATTGAGCTTTCACCCTTTCTATTTTTCAGCTCTATTTCTTCAGATTCTAGATACTTTTTACCAATAATGATATTCATTGGAACTCCAATTAACTCAGCATCTTTCATTTTAGTTCCGTAACCATCTTTTCTATCATCCAAGATAACTTCATACCCCATAGCTGATATTTTTTGATACAAATCCATTGATGCCTTTGCAATCTTTGTATCTTTATCAAATCCAATAGCAACAATATTTACTTCGTATGGAGCTATAGCTTCTGGCCAGATAATTCCTCCTTTATCATTATTTTGCTCAATTGCTGCTGCAACAAGTCGAGAGACCCCAATTCCATAACAACCCATATAAAGATGATTTGCTTTTCCTTTATCATTGAGAACACTAGTATTCATAGCATTTGTATAAATCTTTCCAAGTTGAAAGATATGGCCAACTTCTATTCCTTTTTTAATTTCTATTAATCCTTTTCCATCTGGAGATGGCTTACCTTGAAGGGAGCTGAGCTCTTCCCCTTCTTTTAGCAAGAGCTCAGTATTAATAGCAAACTCAGAAGAATCGCTTACTGCAATGCTATCCTCACCATTTTCAGCTAGGATATGAAATTCTTCAGATGCGTCACCACCAATAGCTCCCGAGTCTGCCTTAACGATTTTATATTTTAGTCCCAATCTTTCAATTATTTTTTTATATGTTTCTTTCATTAAAAGATAAGAATCTTCTAGAGAGCTTTTATCGATATTGAAGCTGTATGAATCTTTCATTAGGAATTCTCTTCCTCGCATTACACCATATCTAGGTCTGACCTCATCTCTAAATTTTGTTTGGATCTGATACATGTTCAAGGGCAACTCTCTGTAGCTTTTGATGTTGTTTCTTATCAGATCTGTAATTACCTCTTCATGGGTGGGTCCCAGGCAAAAGTCTCTGTCATGCCTATCTTTAATTCGCAATAGTTCCGGGCCCATTTTTTTCCATCTTTGAGTTTCTTCCCATAATTCTCTTGGTTGAACCATTGGCATTAAAACTTCTTGAGCTCCAGATAAATTCATTTCTTCTCGTATAATATTTTCAATTTTTCTGAGCACTCTTAAGCCAAGCGGAAGCCATGTATATATGCCTGAAGCAACTTTTCTAATCATTCCAGATCGCAGCATAAGTTGATGACTAATAACTTCTGCATCTTGAGGTGTATCTTTTAAGGTGGGCAAAAAGATCTTAGACCAAAACATTTTTTATATTTGAAATTTCATTTAGTTTATAATTCTATATTTTTTTAGAGACTTATGCCGATTTATGAATATAAATGCTTGAAATGTGAGCATCAATTCGAAGTTATTCAGAGATTTACAGATAATCCTGTTGAAAGC
>MDSZ01000470.1_pt1 | contig 12866 bp, 8 predicted proteins | sample 811201 | NCBI WGS metagenome assembly MDSZ01 (sample SAMN05326647, study PRJNA326480) | marine metagenome | isolation source: seawater | place: Indian Ocean: North | collected 2010
CATCCGCACAAGGCTAACGCTCCGTAGGCATCCAAAAGCAAAACCAAAAAACCGCTAAATATTAGTTGATATGGCTCAAGAATTAATCAACATAGGTGCTCAGGCTGATGATGGTACGGGTGATACTATCAGGAATGCCGGCCGCAAGATAAATGCAAATTTCACAGAACTATATGCATTTCCGGTGGTTTCCGCCGATATTAAATTTGAACAAAACAATATAGTCACAAAGTCTTCCAACGCAGACATAGTGATCAAGCCTTCGGGCACAGGAAATGTATTGTTTCCAGGCATTACAATAGAAGACAACAACATCAAAGCCAATAGATCAAACGATGACATGAGAGTTTCGGCCAGTGGATCTGGCAAGGTTGTGATAGATGGAATCGGGTTCACAGGGACAACCATAAGTGCCTTAGATTCTTCATCAGTCAACATCAATGAAAATTTAATAATACCCGGTGGTGTCACAGTTGCAGGAGCAACTACATTTAACAGCACAATGCAATTGGATCTAACCACCCTGGACATCACAGGCGCCACTACTGTTGCAAATTTGACTGTAAGTGGAAGTTCATCTTACGCAGGAACATCTACCATTGACAACTTACAATTCAACGACAACATCATCAGTACCAGTTCCAACGCCGATCTTAACCTAACACCAGGCGGAACAGGTGTTGTTAATGTGTCTAATCTAACAATCGACTCAAGCATAAATCTAACCGACAATGTGATAAAGGTCACAAGGTCCAATGACAACTTCGAACTGTCTGCAAACGGCACGGGCTCGGTACAGATATCAAAAATAGACATGAACCAAGGCACTGTGGACAACACAGTGATTGGTGCGACCACACCCGCGGCTGGAACTTTCACCACCGTTGCCATGTCAACTCCTTCAATCACAGCAGACGGGGTGACCATAACTGACAACACTATCACGGCCAATAGATCAAATGACAACCTGGAAGTGAATGCAAGTGGATCAGGTTATGTGAAGATAAACAACATAAATCTTCCAAACTCCGACGGAAGTTCAGGACAATTACTAAGAACAGACGCCAGTGGCCAACTTTCATGGGCCTCAGGACCGATACTACTTGGGCAGTCAGATATACAGGACGCACGGAACACAATTGGATTTTCATCTGTTACAGAAATTGATGCAAATACGGCGGTCGGTGCACATGAAAACATCAGTGCAGGATCTGACAGCGTGTTGGATGAGTTCGATCAGGCAAAGTATGACAGTGCTTGGTACCTATGTTTGCAGAGGTATGATGCCGCGGACAGTTCTATAGAGTACGCAGGATTCAAAACAACCATAGCACAAGGGACTACGGATGGTAGCACATTTGATGCTTTTGATGGCACGTCACAAATTGTAAAAACAAACAACGATGATCATATTCTCACCACAAGTGCTGACATCAGGAGTTCAGTAAGTAAAGTAAGGTTTAAAGGACAGGCCGGCACACTGGCAGATGGATCAACAAAATCAACTTTCAACGCATTGACATTTTTCAGGATCGGTCTCGGAGACAATGACTCATCTGGATACACAGACGGCAACGTTGCGACAAAAGTCACAGCAGACCTGGACAGTGCAACTGCAACCATAGACAGTTTTGCCCATGCAAGTTTTAGAGGAGCCAAATATTACGTGTCAGTGAACAACACTACAACTAACGAAGTCATGAATGCTGAACTTCTCGTTGTTCATAACGGATCAGACGCCTTCATACAAACATACAATCAGTTTACGAGTAACGCGGGAAACACATCTTTGGCAACATTCACCGCGGACATTAGTGGTAGTAATGTAAGACTGCGAGGTGCCAACGGAACCGCTGGAACTTGTAGGGTGACCCTGTACAGGATTCTTTTGGCAGACAATGAATCTGACTCAACTATAAACAGTAATGAAAGCATCATTGGAGCACAGACAGTTAGCAACACAGCATCAACAACGATTGACACAAACACATTCCGTGGATCGGCAAGTCCTGATATGAGCTCACAGAAAGTAATAAACAGTTTTGCTAAAACAGATTTTGACAGTGTGTTCTATCATATGGTGCAAAAAGACATGACAAACAATGAATTTGTTATAAACAAATTAAGTGTGAACCATGGTATAACCGCAGACGGAAGCACAGAAGAGGCAGGCGTTACAGACAGTCACTTGGTGAAGTCAGGTGCCATGAATGACATCACTGCCTTTGACGTTGGACTTAATGGATCAAACGTAGAACTGAAAGCCACTGGCCAGAGTGATGGCTCCACAACAATACAAAATTCCTTAAAGTATTATGCAATCGGGCTAGGACCAAACACTCCTACAGGCACAATAGGAAAAATAGGCACACACTCCGGTGTTGTCACTGGAGGAAACAACGAAACGGTGATTGATCATGTTATAGCAGAGGGCACCACACAGGGCAGTGTGGCGGCTACAAGGACAGGTGCAGAATTCACAGCAAGTCAATTCAACGGTGCATTATATTTTATTGTTACAAAAGATGTGGCCAACGGCAGTTTCGAAACACAGAAAGTTTCTGTGCTACACAATTTCAATGACGCTTTCCTTACATCATCTTCTGTTACAAGAACAGATAGTGGTGATACTCATCCAACGTTTGATGCAGACATGGTAACGGCAGGTGACAGTACATCAAAAATAAGATTGAGAATGACTGACAGCGATGGATCGTCAGTCACGCCATCGAACACCATGGCATACTACAGAATTGGAATCGGTGATGACGACTCAACAGCATATGTTGGCGAACTAGGTCAGGTCCATGATATCACACTTACACCAACCATAGATAGTGCAACCGCTACACTGGACTCTTTTGCACATGGCTCAAACAATGGAGCCAAATACTTTATAAATGTAAAGAATCAATCAACAGGTGAATGTAGTAACATCGAGGCACTGGTTACTCACGATGGCACTGATGCATACATTACCACATACAACGAACACTTCTCAGGCAATAACAGCCTAATCAGTCTGTCGGCGGTCATCAGTGGTTCTGATGTGATATTGAGAGGTTCTGCCACAGCGGGTGCCAGCACCAAAGTTATTGTTAATAGAGTGGTCCTATTTTCTGATTCAGAGACTGACGAAGAAACAACAGACAGCACAAGAAAAATAATAGGTAACACTATCGTGTCCAGTACAGCAACTGAATTTGACTCATTCGAATCAAGTGTCACTGATGCGGCGCACTATGTTATCACCGGTCAAAAAGGTGCGGCTGAAAATTTCATTTGTGAAGCCACAGTTGTCACAGATGGCACAGACGTATATGTATCCCAAGGTCCAAATGTTAGTTCCAAAAGCACAGACATGTTGGAGATATCTGCAACAATATCTTCTGGTATAGTGAGTGTCAAGGCAAGTTCAACTTCGGGAGCATCGACTGTGCAGGCCTATGCAGTTAAACTAAAGGCTCCAGTAGATAACACGTCAACACTAGACAGTTGGGCACACGCATCCGACAGAGGCGCCAAGTACTACATTTCCGCGGAGGACACTAACAACGGTCACATATCTAATATAGAGTGCCTTGTTGTGCATGATGGTACAAACGCATTTATTTCTACTTTCAACGAACACAATAGTCATAACAGTCTCGTAACATTGACTGCTGATATCAGTGGTAGTAATTTTAGGTTACTAGGAACTCCAGCATCAGCAGATGTAAAAGTAAAATTCTATAGAATAAGATTAGGAGACAGTGAATCGAATGCTGAAGGTGCCGATTCGAAACTCTGTGACACTGTAACAGTGTCAAGTTCAGCAACCGCAATAGACAGTTTCATAGACTCCAGTCAGACTGGCGCCCACTATATTATTGTTGCAAGAAATAACTCGGAAGGCACATCAGAGATCACTGAAGCAACAGTGCTGACCAATGGAGCACAGGCTTTCGTGGCTCAAGCCAACTTTGTTTCATCGAAGGCCACACCGATGCTATCTTTCACGGCGGCCCATGATGGCTCAAACACTGTGACTCTCAGTGCGGCGTCGACTGCAGGTGGGAGTACCACTGTCAATGCATTCAGGATACATATGAAGGTTGAAGATGCGTTTGCTTATGACGTGATCGACAGTTTTGCACAGAGTAATCATCAGCTCGCAAATTACGTTGTGGTCGGTAAGAATGCCACAAATCAATCACAGATAGCAGAGTTACTGGTTGCCGCAGATGGTTCCGCATCATACCTTTTACAGGAGGGAGCAAATATAAGCACACATTCTACCACTTCACCATTAATGAATTTCAGCACGGCACTTAATGGTAGCAATATAGAGCTTAGGGCGGAAAACAGTCAAGAAAACACAGACACCACGGTCAACATGTACAGGATACGTTTGGCCAGGGCGGCAGGTTCTCCTAGTTCGGTGGCCACCTTAGATACTTTCGATAAAACAACACACCGAGGTGCCAAGTACGTGGTATCGATCAGTGATCCAAGCAGTGGATCTTTGGGTCTTTACGAAGCACTTGACGTGAACCTAACACACGACGGGACGAATGTATATGTGTCTACGTTTGGCAGGGTAACCAATCACACTGGTGACCTGGTGGCTATATCGGCTGACATAAGTGGCAACAATGTGAGGCTACGAGGCACGATAAGTAATACTAACACGCACACTGTAACAGTAGTGAGGAAATTAATAAAGATTTAAAATGGCACAACAGACACTTAACATAGGATCAAATGCCAATGACGGCACTGGCGATACTTTACGTGTCGCTATGAATAAAGTCAATGAGAACTTCACGGAGGTTTATTCTGCTCCGGGTATCACGGTTGATTCACTATCATTTTCTGGGAACGAAATAAGTGCCACAAGGTCGAATGATGACATTGTATTCAAACCAGCAGGTTCTGGTGCTGTTTCATTCCCTGCCATAAGAATTAATGGAAACAACATAGAAGCAACAAGGTCCAATGACAATATCAATTTACTGCCTAGCGGTACAGGGTCAGTGGTGTTTGGTGCAATTAAAATTAATGGAACAAGTTTGAGTTCAGATGACTCAACAACAATCAATATAAATGATAACCTGATTGTTGACGGCACAGCAACGATATCAGGCACTGCACTTTTTACAGGGGCGGTAAATGTAGGCTCAACGTTAGATGTTGCAGGGAATACTACTCTGGCAAATATCACTGCATCTGGAACAGCATCATTGAAGGGTACAGTTACTATTGACAATCTAACGTTCAACGATAACACCATAGGATCTACTTCAAATGCTGACATAAATTTAACTCCAGGCGGATCGGGGAGTGTCATAGTGTCAAATTTAACTGTTGACTCCAATATCAACATTACAGATAATAAGATAACAACCACGCAGTCCAACTCAAATTTAGAGATTCAACCTTCTGGAACAGGATCTGTTGTGATGTCAAAAGCAGACATCAATGGTGGTGCCATCGACAACACAGTAATAGGTGCAGGGACACCGGCCGCTGGAACATTCACTACGTTAAGCACAACAGCGTCGTTGACCATTGACGGAGTCACAATATCAGACAACACCATTTCAAGCAACGCATCAAATGCCAATCTAGAGCTGACAGGGAACGGAACAGGTGGCGTCACGATAAGTGGTTTCACTTTCCCAACATCAGATGGTTCTAGTGGACAGTTTATTACAACAAACGGTTTGGGAGTGTTATCATTCGCGACTGCGGGTGCTTCATTGAGTCACTCGGCCATAGATGATGCTTCCACCACTGTGGCAAGTTCGGCAACTTCAGTTTTGAACACTTTTGCAAAAGCCACTTATAGAAGTGCAAAGTATTACATTTCTGCTGTTGACGCCACAAACGGCAGACACGAGATTGTGGAGGCCAACGTGACACATGACGGCACCAACGCCTACATCGCCACATTTGGTTCTGTGTCAAGTTATACTAGTGGATTGGCGACATACACTGCTGATATAAATGGTAGTAACGTGAGGCTGTTGGTAACCAACATATCCGATAATAGCACAGTTTTCAAATTTCAAAGAACACTGTTAAACGTTTAAAAAATTACATTAGGTTTATAAAATTTAAAATAAATACATCAAACAAAAAAGGTTATAAAGCATGGCTAGACAAAATATTAACATTGGATCAAGTGCAAATGACGGAACGGGTGATCCGTTAAGAACAGCGTTTGACAAGATAAACGACAATTTCATAGAATTATACGGATCTGATGGATCTGCAAATACTTTAGCAAGTGACCTTGATGTAAATGGTCACAGGATAATTTCATCACGATCAAACGAAAACATCATACTATCTCCTGCAGGAACAGGAAGTGTGGTTGCTGGCGCCTTAAAATTTAACGGAACAACAATAAGTTCAGACGATTCAACACAAATTACCATTGCAGAAAACATTCAAACCACAGGTACCTTAGATGTAACTGGAGCCACAGCTCTTGGTTCAACACTTACGGTCGGAACATCACTGGCATTGGCTACAGGAGCCACTGTTACTGGAATAGCAGACGAAGACGACATGACTTCGAACAGTGCTACACTTTTGGCCACACAGCAATCTATCAAAGCATATGTTGACTCACAAGTTACCGCACAAGATCTAGATTTTGCCTGTGATGATTCTACAAGTTTATCAATAGACCTTGATTCTGAATCACTTCAGTTTTCAGGTGGCACTGGAATTACTACTGCAGGTACTTTGAACACGGTCACTATTGCAATTGATGGAACAGTTGTGACTTTGACTGGTTCACAAACTCTTACAAACAAAGTTTTAACATCACCAACAATTAATGGTGCAACAATGACAGGCAATGTCACTGTTGACAACATAACTTTGAATGACAACATCATATCATCTAGTTCAAATGCGGATCTAATACTTGATCCTGCAGGCACTGGTGACATAAAACTAAACGCAACCAGTGTAGATGTGACAGGAAACGCATCTGTGTCTGGCACACTTACAACAGCAGACATCACTACAACAGGAAACACAACTGTGAGTGGCAACAGCACTGTCGCTGGTGTGCTGACTGTACAAGGTTCAATCAATGCGGACACAATAGTTTCTAGTTCAAATGGTGATATCACAATTGATCCTGCTGGAACAGGAGCGATCAAATTGACAGGCCCTATAACGGCAACTGGTACACAAACAACCACTGGACAATTTAATATAGACAATCTTAGATTAGATGGAAACACAGTGTCATCTACATCGGGAGGAATTACTCTAAGTCCACTTGCAGGACAAAACCTTGTGCTAGGTCCAACTTCGGGTGGCATAGTTACAGCGCCTGAATTACAGGCAACACTTGGTGAATTCACAACTTTAAGAGCAGACGCTTTACAGAATGACACGTCAGATGGTGACTTGGCCATATCAACACAAGGTACAGGTGCAGTAACGGTTGCTTCGCAACTGACACTGTCTGGTTCATTCAAAAAGGCCATACACACATTCACAGCAACTGATGCCATCACAGAAACTGAACATGCAGGCAGAACACTATTATTAGGAGAAGTTGGTGGTAACGCCAATGTTGTTCTAACACTTCCGGATGCCACAGGGTCAGGTAACATTTATCATTTCATAGTGAGCGTTGCCATGGGTGGATCAACAACATACAAAATTCAAGTGCCTGATGCAAACAATACAATAACCGGACAAATAATGTATCTAGATGAAGATGGTACGGCAGTCACATCATTTCCAACTGTGGCGGCATCGGACACGATTACATTGAACAGCGGCACACAGGGTGGACTAGTTGGAGACACTTTAACATTAATAGACATTGCCGCTGACAAATATGCAGTTTCAGGTCAAATGAGAGTAGCGGCGGGTGCCAACCCTGCAACACCATTTTCTGAGGCAGTAAGTTAATAGTTAACACTACACACATAGTCTTTCTAAACATTAAATGAAGAGACATTATACTAATAGAAACAGGAATAGATCACCACAATCGGAGATAGCACGATTGCAAGAAGCAATTAAGCGGGAAAGAGACCCGATCTTGCGAGAAGACTTAAAACAACATCTAGAACACTGGATTCGCACAAAGCATAACAACCGATAAATACCCTTGTAAGGAGTATTTTAATGGCAACACCAGTGTGGACAACCACAGCAGGTAAAATTGCAACTATTGATGAACAAGCATCATTTTCGCTTCAACTTGAGGCGAATACTAGCGATTCAACGGCCATAACATACTCCGTGATTGCAGGAAGCCTACCCGCAGGAATGCAGGTAACATCTACAGGCTTACTGACGGGTACTCCGGCTGAGGTTGCCAAAAGAACTCTTTACACCTTCGTCGTGCGAGCCACGGCCGGTGCCCAGATCACAGACAGGACTTTCAGTTTGGATGTTCAAGGGGCAGACACTCCAACATTTACAACTGCCTCAGGACAACTACAACTTGATGACAGCACCAGCGTTGGACTTTATTGGGTGATAGACGGTTCAAGTGTTTCACTACAGATGCAGGCCACTGACTCAGATACTAGGGCAGGACAGCAACTTGTTTATGAAATAACACAGGGTGAACTTCCACCGGGTGTGACGATGAGCAAATCGGGACTTATCTCAGGCATTGTGCAATTGACACCGGACGAAAAATATGGTACTCGTGGAGGATACGACGCAAGTTTGGAAGCCTATGATGACGTTGTTTATGATAAAACTGTTACAACTAAAAGTGTCAGCAAAAATTATGATTTCATAGTAAGAGTTTCCGACGGAACAAGTTTTGTTGAACAGAACAATTCTATATTTGTTTACTCTGCGGATTTCTGGAGAGTGTCTAATACGGCAATAACCATCGACAGGACAGAAATAGATGGTTCACCTTTGACCATGGACCTAAGTGCAAACAGAAGGCCTGTGTTTAGGACTGGTTCTGATCTTGGAACTTTCCGACACGAGAATGCAGTGGTTATCAAAATTGATGTGGAAGACTTTGATGCCAACCAAGGAGATCTGGAGTATTCGATCCAATCTGGTTCTTTACCAGCAGGAGTATCAATCGATGTCAATTCGGGTGAATTATACGGCCAGTTGGCAAGGCAGTCTGCTGTTGAAGTAAACTACAATTTCACAATAAGAGCGAATAGAACAATTTCAACTGGATTTAACGTGTTCACTGATCAAGCGTTCACAATGAAAGTGATAGGCGAATTGGACATTGGAATAGCATTTACCACTCCCACAGTCATTGGCACGCTTAAAGCAGATGTTCCAAGTCTTTTGTCCATCGAGGCGGTCACAGATGAAGCCAACAGGGTTCTCAATTATTCAGTTACTTCAGGATCGTTGCCATCAGGAATAACTTTATCTGAACAAGGCAATTTGATTGGAATGATAGATCCGAGTGATTTCACAGACTCCACTAGGGCCTACACATTCACCGTAACAGTAAGTGACCAATACCAAGAAGCCGCAACATCAAAAGAATTTACTCTAAACATAGACATACCATTTACACAAATCGAGTATGGGAACATGTCTGGCCACGCAACTTCATTTATTGACCAAAATATATTTTATAGCATTGCTCAGGACCCTAGCATCAACTCAATTGAAAACATTTATAGACCAGAGGACAGCAATTTTGGAATGAAAGTAAAACCAAACATGCTGATGATGTCAGGACTAGAAGCGAAGACACTAACCGAATTCCAAAACCAAATGGAACAAAACCATGCACCTAAGACACTGTATTTTGGCAACATCAAAACAGCAGTGGCAAAAGAAGGAACAAATACAAAATACGAGGTGGTTTACATAGAAGTGAAAGATAACTTGGTCAATAACGATGGCCTATCTGTGTCAAGTGCCATCCAGTTAAGAGATGCTGTTGTTAAACCTTTGTTAGGTCCTAGGGCATCAAGCATGAATGCAACAACTGACTTGATTCATTATGAAATTACAACTGACAGTGGACTGTCATTTAGCACCAGCGGTTCAAAAGTAAGATATGCAAATCAACTCAGTGCAGATCTTGGCTTTATCGAAACAATTTATCCTAACGCTGTCTCAAATATGCGAACCAGAATGAAAAGCCTTGGACACAAAGAATGGGATTATCTACCTCTTTGGATGAAGACCACACAGAGTGGAGACCTCGCACCTTTAGGATACGTGAAAGCAGTACCGATTTGTTATTGCAAACCAGGAAAGTCTGCCTTGGTCAAAAAAAGAATAGAAGATAAAAACCTTGAATTCAAAAATATTGCATTCACAATAGACAGGTATGTTGTTAGTAAAAGCAAAGTGGCAACAGAAACATTCACAGGAGATGGTTCAACAGCCAGTTTTGTTGTTGATGAACTTATTCACGAAGAAGATATATTGGTTAAAGAAGGCGGAAACAAAGTGTTTGTTGGCAGTGGGGTAACAGCAGACAATAATATCAAACCAACTTATCTCACAGCAGACGGAACACTAAGGTCAGCAGACCACGAGTTAGGGATAACACTTACTCATAACACTACGACAAAAAAGACTACAATTACTTTTACCAAAGAAGTGCCACAAGCAGGCACATTAATAAAGGTGGAAAGAAGCAACGATAAATATCTTAAATTTAGAGATAAAGGAATACAATAATGGCAAGTAACATAGTACCGGGAAACATTGATGGAGCATACCCAAAGGCAGGACAAGATAACAGTTCACAGGGCATGAGGGATAATTTCAGTTCCATAAAAGAAAATTTTACCACTGCACAATCTGAGATCACAAATCTGCAGACCAACAAAGCAAGTCTAAATGCATCTAGTGATTTTGCGGACAATCAAGTTTCAAGAGCAAAGTTCAAAGACACGTCACAGGCAATTTACGCACATGGTTCTGTAAGTAGTGGTGCTGTTACATTAAATCATGAAAACGGTCATTACCAAACTTTAACAATCACGGCAAACACAACATTTTCATTTTTAAATTTCCCAAGCGGTGCTGTTGGCAGGATTATACTAGACATCACAGTGTCTCCGAGTTCGACAGGGCAACTTACTTTCCCAAGTGCTGTGATCAAAGCAGACAATGTGGCAGGGTTTGACGGAACTTCAGATGTAATCACAATAGGATTAGGCAGAGCACTTTTTGAATTTATGTCACCAGACGGAGGCACAACTGTGCTTATGCATCAAATAGGAAAACAATACGTCTAACAACGAGGAGTAGAATGTACTTCCATCCACTGCAAGAAGAAATCGGCAACATGAGTGAGGAGGAAATCTCAAAGAGGATCAAAGAGCTCACGAGAAAGGTAGCCATTGCAAGAAGAGGTCGAAACCCTGAGTTGTTGGCCAATTTGCAAATGGCCTTAAACACCTATAGAGATGCAATCAGACAAAGAAGAATCGAAGAGTGGCACAAGAACAATAAAAAGTTAAGGAACGAGCCAGATATCGGAGACCTTATCAACATCGATTAGTAAGTATTGTTGATGTCAAATACTTTTACCTGGAAAACAAAATTCAAATCAATAATCATAGTAGACGGAGAGTTATTTTCAAACGAATATAATCTGAACATTTCCCTAACGCCGCACACGGCAAACTTAAAAGAACAAACTGCATATTTCGAAAGACTTAAAAATCTCTTTGAACAGGTTTTTGCAAACACCATCACAACTTGGAGGAATGAACCAATCTATCCAATATTAAAGGAAAGTTCAAACAACAGATTCATTGAATTACCAAAGCCACCTTATGATCAAATCATGGCCGCGGTCTGCTTCTGTAAGGCAAACAGTGTTTTGGAAAGCAACATCATAATAAACTACATCGAATTGAGCTCGTGGCAAGGAGATGGTATTACCTATAAGGTTGACAAAGACAGCAAAGAGCTTATACTTTTAGATAGGCCTGATTGGTTTTCTGAAAAGTATAAAAAGTTTGATCCATGGTGGCTGAGGGCAGACACGGCAACATATGACCAAGAACTTGACAAGGGTATCTACACAGGACACTTCAGTTGGAACAATCAAAAGATTCCGGTTGACGCAAAGCACGAGTACCATGCTAAAATATTTGAGTTCCAACCAAAGGTTTTAGATGGCGGAAAAAACAAAAATAAATGATCATGGTGATGTAATATTCTCGGAAGAGGAAGCCATCGATCTACTTTACACAAATCCAGACTTTGACATATCAAAACTTTTTTTTGCAGACATACAACAATACTCCGAAAGTCTGAAACACCTGGGCATTGACCTACCTGTCATAAACACATTACCAAAAAGGTCCCCGGTGCAGGAGTTTGACAAACAAAACTGTGAAAAGTGGCACATGCCTGAGAAGTATTACCAAATCAACGTGTTGGAATGGTTGTTAGACAAATGTCAAAACGACGAAGAAAAGATGCGTGTGCAGATAGAATATGATCTTTTCGAAAAGAAAAACTTCATTCGAGTGTTGCAATTCTTAATTTATTTCGTTGACACTTTGAGATCGAACAACATAGTTTGGGGAGTTGGTAGAGGATCAAGCGTGGCAAGTTTTTGTCTGTTCCTCATAGGAGTACACAAAATCAATCCAATGCTATACAATTTAGATATCACTGAATTTTTGAGATGATAAGTAATATTAATAGGAGCATATTATTATGGTAGCAAGAGCACCCAGAAAAAGAATGTACAGAACCATGCAAGGGCGTATGGTGGATATAGAAAAACTTAGAGCCGCAAATGAAAGTGTGCAGGCTGTGGGTAACATGAATGTCAACGCAAGAGGTGATGTGTTGGGAGCAGGTGGACAAGTTGTCACCAAGAAAGAAACAGTCATCAAAAAATATTACGAACAGCCTAAGGGCAG
>MDSZ01021316.1_pt1 | contig 12866 bp, 13 predicted proteins | sample 811201 | NCBI WGS metagenome assembly MDSZ01 (sample SAMN05326647, study PRJNA326480) | marine metagenome | isolation source: seawater | place: Indian Ocean: North | collected 2010
TCTTTATATTTTTTTTTTTTATTAAATCTAAAAATTTAGACTCGTTTTTAATTAAATTAACTAATTTATTTCTATTTAACGTAATTATCTTATTCTTGTTTGGTAAAAATTTTAATATTCCTTTACCTAAAAATCCATCACCTAGAATTAATGAGTTAGCCAATTTTTATTTAAAATTCCATGGGGCCCCTTTCTCCCATAACGTCTGCAAAAATTCGTAATCTCTTTTTGTGTCTACACATTGCCAAAAACCTTCGTGCTTATATGCCATTAACTCACCCTCGCTGGCGACTTTTTCAAGAGGCTCCTTTTCTAATGAGGTATTATCATTTTCAATATAATCAAAAAATTTTGGTTCAATTATAAAAAAACCGCCATTAATCCAACCTTCATTTATCTGTGGTTTTTCTTTAAAACTCTCAACTAAGTTGCCTTTAATTTCAAGTTGACCAAATCTTGCAGGAGGTCTGACTGCAGATACCGTCACTAATTTTCTATGATCTTTATGAAATTCAATAAGTTTGGAAATATTAATATCTGAAAGACCATCGCCATAAGTTAAAAGACATGTTTCATTGCCAATATAATTCTTGAGTCTTCTAACTCTTTCTCCAGTAAGAGAGTTTTGGCCGGTATCAATCAAATTTACATTCCAATCTACGTTTTCTGATTTTTCATTAGTGACTTTTCCGGTCTTTAAATTAATTGAGAAATCAGAATTTAATATTTTATAATTAAAAAAATATTCTTTTATAATTTCTGATTTATATCCCAGGGCAATAAAGAAATCTTTATGTCCAAAACTTGAATAATGTTTCATGATATGCCATAAAATTGGTTTTGAGCCAATAGATACCATTGGCTTAGGAATTAATTCGGTAAATTCACTAAGTCTAGTTCCGAGTCCGCCAGCTAAAATAATTACTTTCAATTGATACTCCAATTAAAATCGAAGGAGTCGATTGGCAAAATTTCTGTTTCTTCAGGGTTATGTATAATATTTGATAAATTTAACAATAAATTTTTATTTTGACCAACTCCTTTAAAACCAAACCAAACATTTGGTTTGATTGTTAATCTTTTATAATTATTTTCTCCAATTTCAATAATGTCAAATTTACTCATCTTATCATTTAAAAGAACAAATTTAATTGAACCGATAGGAACAATTAAATTTAAAGTCATTTCTTTATGTTTTTTCCATGCCTTTATATAATTTTTATCTATAAATGAGAAATAAGCTTCCTCGAATCCATAAAAACCAGAGTCAGATGATTTCATTGCGTGCAGAACATCACCACCTTGAACTTCTATTATTTTTAGATCAGTAAGTTCAAATAAAACTTGATTTGAGCTATTCATACTGTTTTATATTATTAGATATTGACTCATATTCATTAATTTGTTCAAGCGTTTTGTTTTTTGCGTTTGAAGGATTGTCATAATAATCCTTGTACCATTCAACCGTCATTTTTACAGTTTTTTCAAAATCAAGTGTGGCATGCCAATTTAAAAGATGAAGTGCTTTGTCGCAATTTAGTTTTAAAAGTCCTGACTCAAATAAAACATTATTATCAGTATTTTCTATATTCCACTTTACTTTACTCCAGTATTTAGACATCGCCTTTACTAACTCTAATACACTGATATTTTGACTTGATGGTGGACCAAAATTAAAAGCCTCGCCATGAAATTTAGTTGAATTTTCACTCATCATCACAGCTTGTTTGAGATATCCACTCAAAGGCTCAAGTACATGTTGCCATGGCCTAGTAGAGAGAGGGTTTCTTAAACTCACTGATTTTGACTCTGACCATGCTCTAATACAATCTGGTATGATTCTGTTTTCTGCCCAATCTCCTCCTCCTATTACATTCCCGGCTCTAGCGGATCCAATTAAAATGTTTTGATTACTTGAAAAAAAAGATTTGACATATGATCTTATTGCAATTTCACAAGAGCCCTTTGATGCACTATAAGGATCTTCGCCACCTAATTTATCATTTTCACGATATCCCCAAGTCCACTCAAGATTATCGTAGCATTTGTCACTTGTGATAAGGATAGAGATACATTTTTTATCTAAATACCTCAAAGAATTTAAAATATTAATCGTTCCTATTAGATTAGTTGTCCATGTTTTTAATGGATCGGTATAGGAATTTCTCACTAGAGATTGGGCAGCAAGATGAAAAACATAATCAGGTTTAATTGATTTTATTAAGCTTTTTACTTTATCGCTATCCCTTATATCTATTACGTGACTCTCTAAATCTTTATTCAAATTGCTAACTTCAAATAATGAAGGATTAGTTGTAGGTTCGAGAGATAAGCCTACTACATTAGCGCCCATGGCTTTAAGCCAAATCGATAGCCATGATCCTTTGAAACCAGTGTGGCCTGTAACCAAAACTATTTTATTATCAAAATTTTTTTTAAACATTAAAAATCTATTTTTAGTTTTTTTTATAAATTATTCTATAAAGATATTTTTCTATCCAATGATAGCTAGCTATATCTTTTACTTTCCCATTAATATTCAAACGATCTTTACTAAAAAAATTCAATAGTCTATGCGCAAATATCCAATTTAAGACTATAGCAGAAAATCTTGAGATTGGCTGAAATTCTGAAAATGGTGACCATAATTTAAATGTTTGTTTTAGAAATGACTTCGGTAAATCTTTATTTATAAAAGCATCCCAACCATAAACATTAACCTTCTTTGATATTTTTAACAAAGCAATTACTGATAATATTCCACTTCCAATCTGGATGTTAAATCCTTCATAGCTATGAGCACAAATTATCAATTTATAATCATATTCATAACTAAGTTTTTTTTTAATATCTTGAATATCATCTTGAGTCATTGAATGTTTATAGTTTAAATTATTTATTAAAGGCCCTAATGGCATAATATAAAAAAACTTTTTATTTGGGTCGTTGTAATTAAATCGTTCTAAAAAATTATTTTCAGGCCTACCCATCATAGCTTTAAACATGAGTCTGTCCGAAGTACAATAATATTTGTTATTAAAATCAATTCGATTTTTATATGAATTAATGAAAAAAGTTGGGATTGATTTATCTAAATCATTTAAATTCTCACCTCTCATTACTACATTTATTTCGTCAAATTTAATTTCATTTTCAGAGTATATAAAAAATTCATCAAGGGGATTGTTTTTTTTATTTATCCTCTCTGATGTGGAAGGGAGTCTCCTTAATTTACTATTGAAATGTGAAAGCCAAGATAATAACTCTGGACTTGCAATTATTAAAATTGGTGTAAGAAATTTTAAAAAATAGAAATAAAGATTTTTTATAATTTTTTCAAAAAAATTTTTTTTCAAAGGTGTTTCACTCATAATTATTTTTCTCTTGCCATTTTCTTAAATTTTGAATCTGATTTGATTAATTGATTATATGTCCCAAAAGATCTTATTGATCCTTTATCAATGTGGAATATAGCATCACATTTTTTAATTGAAGTTAGTCTATGAGCAATAATAATAATTGTTATTTCTTTGCTTAGTCCATAAACAGCTTCCATAACCTTTCCTTCAGTAATATTATCTAGTGCACTTGTAGCCTCATCAAATATCAAAACTTTTGGATTATGATATAAAGCTCTGGCAATACCGATTCTTTGCTTTTGGCCTCCTGAAAGACGAATACCTTTGTCACCAACTTTGGTTTGATATCCATGAGGCAATTCGTTGGTTATAAAATTATGTAAGTTTGCAATATTTGAAACTTTTTTTACTTTATTTGAATTAACTAAGTTCTTTTTTACTCCAAAAGCAATATTTGCTTCTATAGTATCATCAATTAAATAAATATTTTGAGGAACGTATCCAATTAGATTTTGCCATAATCTTTTATTAGAATTATTAATTATATTATTGTCTACCTTCAAATAACCTGAACTGGGTTCGAGTAATCCCAATATTACATCTACTATTGTTGTTTTACCACTTCCAGTCATTCCAACAAAACCAATAGTTTTTTTTTGATTTATAACCAAATTTATTTTTTTTAAAGCAGATATATTTGCTTTTGGATAAACAAAAGAAATGTTTTCTAGTTTAATATCTTTAGTAAATGAAAATACTTTTTTTGAATTTTTTAATTTGTGTATTTTTAGATTAATGAAGTCGGAATGGAGAGCTTTTAATGGAGCTTCTGCAAATTTTATTTGAGTTAATGATGCATAGATTTGCTGAAATGCTGGTAATAATCTATAGCCTGCAAAAGCAAACAAAGAGAGCACAGGAAGCATTGATGTAAAATTTTGATTTTTTGAGATAAGGAATATTATTACAGACAAAAGTCCACCAAAAGCTATAGCTTCTAGGGCAAACCTTGGTATTTGTGTAACTACTTGTGCTGTTGCCTGATTGCTAGCATATATTTTTGCTGGATCTGAAAAACGCTTTAAATATACATTTTCAAGACCGCTTACCTTTACCTCTTTTACTGCACCAAAAGCTTCACTAACTGAATTGAATCTATCTTTATTGGCAATTAGACGTTCTTTCCCAATCCGATCGAGAAATGATCTAACAAATTTATAAATTAATGTGTATGAAAACCCTAAAACAAAAGCAACGGAAATGGATAATTTATAATCAATTATTAAGAGAAGACCAAAAATTGCTACAGCAACTGAACTTTGAGCTATCAGTGTCATCATTGGCATCATTCCACCACTTATTACATTTCCAACTTCAGATAGAATATTTTTACCTAAGTTTGCACTGTGTCTATTGAGAAACCAACTATAAGGTTGATTTAAATAACCTTCTATGAGCTTTTTACCAATACTGTATTCTCTCATTAATGCAAATCTTAATTGTGTATAGATAGTTAGCGCTTTGAAAGCTAGAGATAAACAAAGAAGCGCTATTACAAATAAGCCAGATATAATAAAAAATTCATTAAAATTGTTAAAATTGCCTAAGTTATAAAAATAAGACAATACTTCATTAGTTTCAATCAATGTTGGGTTAGTTAATATAGCTATAAAAGGCATAATTGAGGCAATACCTATCATGTCTAATAGGGCCATAATCAAAATCATTATAAGAAGTACAAAGGCTTGTTTTCTTTCACTATAAGATAATAAATCAAAGAGAATTTTAATTGTTTGCATTATGTAAATATTTTTTAAAAATTAATATCTTTAAAATTTGTAATAATCTTTGAACCAATCACAAAAATTTTTTATACCATTTTCAATAGAAGTTTTTGGCCTAAAATTGAAAACTTTATCAAAATTGTCAATGTCAGCCCAAGTGTTAGCAATATCACCCTCTTGTAATGGCAAAAACTCTTTGATTGCGGGCTTTCCTAAATTCATTTCAATATATTTAATAAAGTCTAATAAATTTACTGGATTGTTATTACCAATATTATAAATAGCCCATGGTGATGAACTATTATAAGGCTGAGGATTCTTTATAAAATTTGGATCGGGCAATGATGGTTTATTAATAACCTTCTCTATTCCTTCAATTATATCATCTATATAGGTAAAGTCTCTTGTATGATTTCCATTATTATAGATTTTTATGGATTGACCTTTGGAAATTGCTATCGCAAACTTATGTAAAGCCATATCAGGCCTATCCCATGGACCATAAACTGTAAAAAACCTAAGACCAGTTGTTGGAAGGTCATGTAAGTGACTATATGAATGTGCCATTAATTCATTAGATTTTTTTGTAGCAGCATACATATTAAGTGGGTGGTCTACATTATGTGAAGTGGAAAAGGGTACTTTTGAGTTGGAGCCATACACACTTGAAGAACTTGCGTAAACTAAATGATCCACTTTATAATTTTTACAAGTATCCAAAATATTAAAAAAACCTAATAAATTACTTTCTACATATGAGATTGGATTATCAATTGAATATCTGACGCCTGCTTGGGCTGCCAAATTTACTACTACTTGTGGTTGAAAATTTTTGAAAATATTAGATATCTCATCTTTATTTTTAATGTCAACACGAAAATGATGATAATTTTTATAGTCTTTTAATAATTTCAAACGATCTTCCTTTAATGATTGATCATAATAATTATTGTGATTATCAATACCTATCACTTTATTTTTTTTTTCTAAAAGTGACTTAGTTAAAGCCGCACCTATAAAGCCAACTGAACCTGTTACAATTATATTCATTACATGAAATTAAATGTTGCTTTTATTAAATCACAATTTAGTGCACTATACTTTGGTCTTTTTGCTACTGTTGGAAAAAAATCACTTTTAATGGGAATTATTTTTTTAGTCTTAAAAGAGATTTTATTCTTATTATCTTCAAAAATTCTTAAGGAAAATTCATACCAACTCATTATATAATTTTCTGATAAGTGATAAACTCCCCAGAAATCATTATTTGATTGATTATTTTGTAAAAATAAAATTAAGCTATTTATTTTTTTTGATAAATAAGTTGTATTAGTTGGTGATCCTATTTGATCAAATACAACTTTTACTTCATCTTTTTCCTTAAATAAATTAATCATTTTTCTATAAAAGTTTACTCCATAATACGTATTGTAAATCCAAGATGTTCTTAAAATGATATTTTTATCATTTGCTAATTGAATCTCCTCCTCAGCTTTTAGTTTTGAGATCCCATAAACATTTATTGGTTTTTTTGGATCATTCTCACTATATGGCAAACCTTTGTTGCCATCAAAAACATAATCGGTTGAAATATGTATAATTGGGATATTTAAATTTTTTGCTTCTTCAGCCATGATCTTAGGGGATAGAGTATTTACTAAAGAAACTTTTTCTAAACTACTCTCTGCTAAATCAACTGATGTAAATGCTGCACAATTAACAATCATATCTGGTTGAAATTTTTGTATTTTATACCTAAGTGTCTCTGGTAATTCTAGATTGAAATCTATTCTATTTGGAGCCCAGATATGAAATTTGTTATCAAGTCTATTTATTAATTCTTTTCCAAGTTGACCAGATCCCCCGGTAATTAATAATTTAGTCGCATTCATATTTTAAATTTTCAAAAATTATAAGTCTGAGCTTCTTTAAATTTTTTTCCAATTTTGTCTTTTTCTGAAATTAATGGTTTTATATTGTTAATTTTCCAATCAATTCCTAAAGTTTTATCATTCCACAAGATACAATGTTCGTCGCTAGGATCGTAATATTCAGTTGTTTTATATAAAAAATCAGCAAAACTAGATAATACAACATATCCATGAGCAAAGCCTTTTGGAACCCATATTTGATTATGATCTTGATCAGATAATTCAAATGACAAATGCTTTCCATAAGTAGAAGATTTCTCTCTTAAATCAACTATAACATCGAGGACTTTACCTCTAATTACCCTAACAAGTTTACCCTGAGGTTTTTTTAATTGATAATGTAAACCTCTTAGAACTCCCTTTTTGGAGTGAGAATGATTATCTTGAACAAAAGTTTCTTTAATGCCAGTTATTTCTCGAAATAATTTTTCATTCCAATTTTCTTTAAAGAAACCTCTGTCATCAGAATATACTTTATCTTCAATGATTAATGCATTAGATAGATTTGTTTTAATAATATTCATAACAAAATGAGTATTTTAAGTTAATAATTTTTTTAAATACTCTCCGTAATCATTTTTTAATTCATAAGCAAGATCCTCTAATTGGATGTTGTTTATCCATTTTTTTCGCCATGAAATTTCCTCAGGACATCCAATTTTAGATTTAGTAGAAATTTCAATTTTTTTTACAATTTGTCCTGCCTCAAGAAGAGAGTCATGTGTGCCCATATCTAACCAAATAAATTCTTTATTGAATTTTTCAACATAAAGATTTTGTTGATTTAGATATATTTCATTTACAGATGAAATTTCTAGTTCATTTCTGAGTGAGGGTTTTATAGATTTAGCAATTTCAATTACATTATTATCAAAGAAATATAATCCTGTAACTACTTTATTTGATTTAGGATTTTTTGGCTTTTCCTCAATTGATATTGCCTTACCTAATCGGTCACATTGAATTACACCATATCTTGTTGGATCTTTAACAGGATAAGAAAAAATGGTTGCCCCTTTATTTCTTTTTTTTGCTTTTTTTAAATACTCTTCAAAATTTTGGCCATGGAAAAGATTGTCTCCTAAAATTAAACAAGTGTTTTGATTATTTATAAATTTCTCTCCAATTAAAAAGGCTTGAGCAATACCATCAGGTTTGTTTTGAGAAGAATACTCTATCGATATACCCCATTGACTGCCATCACTTAATAATTGCTTAAACCTTGGCATGTCATGGGGAGTTGATATGATTAAAATTTCTCTTATTCCTGCTAGCATAAGGGTTGTAAGCGGATAATAAATCATTGGTTTGTCAAAAACTGGCAATAACTGTTTTGAAACCACTTGAGTTATAGGATTTAATCTGGTGCCCGCTCCCCCTGCTAGAATTATTCCCTTGAAACCAATATTCATTAAAAAATATAATTAAAATAATACATATTCTTATTAATTATCTCTGGTCACATTTGATAGAAAACTTTGGTTATTTAAATACCACTCAATGGTCTTTTTTAACCCTGATTCAAAAGACTCTAGGGGGCTCCATCCTAACTTATTAAATATCTTTGTATTATCAATAGCATATCTTTTGTCATGTCCAGGACGATCTTTTACAAATTTAATTAAGCTTTGATATGAAAAATTCTTTTCTTTGCTAATATTTAGATCATTTAAATAATTACAAATAGTATGGACAACCTCAAGGTTTGTTTTTTCTTTTTCTCCACCAATGTTATAGGTTTCTCCAGGTTTGCCTTTTGTTAAAATAAGATATATGGCCCTTACATGATCTTCAACATATAACCAGTCCCTGATTTGATTTCCATCTCCGTAAATTGGTAAATCTTTTTTATTAAATGCATTCATAATCATTAAGGGTATCAATTTTTCTGGATATTGATAAGGTCCATAGTTGTTTGAACAATTCGAGATAGATACTGGAAGGCCAAAAGTTCTGTGCCAAGCCTTAACAAGATGATCGGAGCTCGCTTTAGATGCCGAATATGGTGAACTTGGATTATACGCAGTATTTTCAGAAAACAAGAGTCCCTTATTTAAATCACCATAAACTTCATCAGTTGATATATGATGAAAGCGAAATAATTTTTTTTTATTAGAATTTAAATTATTCCAAAAATTATAACATTCATCTAACAAATTATATGTACCAATGATATTAGTATCTATAAATTTTTTTGGATTATCAATTGATTGGTCTACATGCGTTTCTGCAGCAAAGTGAACAATGATGTCAGGTTTGAAGTCAAAAATATTTTTTGATAAGAATTCCTTATTACAAATATCACCTTGAATAAATTTGTATTTTTTGCCATCAGATAATTCTGATAATGAAGATAAGTTTCCCGCATAAGATAGTTTATCAAAGTTCAAAATTTGATGATCGTAATGCTTAAAAATATATCTAATGAATGCTGATCCTATAAATCCAGCACCACCTGTTACAAAAATTTTCATGAGTTAGAATAGCTACCGCACTGAACAATTGTTTGGAATTGAACAGTTTGAACTAAATAAGATTGATATTATTAGCATTTTAATAGTTTGAATGCATCAAATATTTAAATAGTAAAATTAATATAAAAATATGCTAAACATAGTTAAATTGACTAGACAAATGAAGAATTCTTTAAATAATAAAAAATGGTTTTTAGTTCAAAATAAACCAAATCATCACTTTGTTGCCAAAGAAAATTTAGTGAATCAAGGATTTAACGTTTTTTTACCTCTTATTGAAATAACTAGAAGAAAAAGTTTAAAGTTTGTCAATGAAACCTCTCCGCTATTTCCAGGATATATGTTTATTGAATTTGATGAGATAAACTCAAACTGGTCAAAAATAAACAATACTAAAGGAGTAAATAGATTAGTTTGTTTTAGTCATAAGCCTAAATCTGTACCAAGCGAACTTATTAATGCAATCAGACTAAGATGTTCTTCATCTAACATTTTTCGTCAAAGAAAAGAATTGAAAAAAGGTGACATTGTTGAGTTTTTCAAAGGTCCGTTTACGAATTTTTTAGCTAAAGTTGAAAAATGTGACTCAATTGAGAGAGTATGGGTATTAATTGAGATAATGGGTCAAACATCTTTATCAAAGGTAAATGTAGATCACTTACAGCTTATAAAAAAAAGCAATATAAATAAAATTAAAAATTAATTTTTTTCAATATAAATTGATTGACTTGGGAATGCGAAATCAGCTTTATTTTTTTCTTCAACAATTTCTTTTATCTTGAGTGCTAGATTTTCTTTTATTTTTAGATAGTCGCCCCAAATAATTGTTTTTGTAAAACAATAAACAATAATATCAATTGAACTATCATTAAACTTTTCTAACCTGACAAAACATTTATAGTCATCATTTACAATAAAATCATCTTTATTATTATTTATAAAATTTTTGATTTCATTTGTTATATTTTTTATTTGATCTAATGATGTACTGTAAGTTAAACCAATTATCCAATTTATTCTTCTATAATGTCTTTCTGAATAATTAGAAATGGCGCTATCTGCTAATACATGGTTAGGAAGTGTTAATGGTGTAGAGTCAAAAGTTCGAATTGTTGTCGACCTGAAACCAATTTGCTCAACAGTGCCGTCTCCATAATTCTGTATATTTACCACATCTCCAATTTGAAATCTTTTTTCAACAAGTATCAGTATTCCAGATATTAAATTTTTAAATAAATCCTGAGCGCCAAGTGCTACTGCCACACCAAATAGTCCTAGACCAGCAATAATTGGACCAATTCTTATTCCCCAAATCTCTAAAACTGCAACAAAACCAAGAAAAATAATTAAATATCTTAAGCTATTTACTAACCACACTGTAATTGCTTTACTTAAAACTTTCTCAAACCTTGAAAAAGAATTAGCAAATAAAATAAAACTTGAGTGTAATAGCCAAAATATAAAAACTGATACTAGGGATAAATTAATATTTTCTATGAAAGCTGATAATTTACTCTCAGTTTCTAATTGAAAACTAAAAATAATAAACACAATTATTATAGGTATTAATTTAAAAGGTCCTGTAAGGACATCAAAAATAAGATTATCAGTTCTATTAGCAGTTTTTTTTATAAGATATTCAATTTTATTAACAATAAATTTTGCAAATAAATTTCTAATTGATAATGAAAAAATTAAAATAAAAAATAGAACAATAACTTCTATTAACGAAATACCAATAATGCCATTATTTATTACATTTTTAAAATAAAAGGATATTTGATTAAAAATATTATCCATTTAAAAGACTTTTTGTTTTGAATAGATTATCATTGAAATAAAGAAGTAGTCCAATCATGATATACAAAAATATATTATTCCAATTATTATAAAAACTCATATTTGGAATAATAGGGAAAATAAAACTTAACAAAGCAATTATAAAGCAGTTATTTTTAAAAAAACTCTCTTCTTTATTAGTATTTTTAAATTTATAGAAATAATTTCTTATAAAAATAAAACAAAGAGACAAATAAAACAAAAGTATAAAAAAAACGCCTAAAATTCCTTGCTCAGCCCATAATTGTAAATAAAAATTATGTGGATGGGATTGACAAACCTTATTCTTATTTAAAGGATTATAATCTGATATACATTTTTTTTCGAACAGGTTTGGGCCTTGGCCAAAGAAAAATTTGTCTTTACCTAAATCAATTGCAGCTAAATATATGTCCTCATAAACTTTTGTGAAAGGCATATAAAGTATAGATTTTTCATAGTTAATTTGATTAATGGTTTGATTAATAAATCTTTGTTTAACGCTGGTAATAGAAAATATAAAAACTAGTAAAATCAAAAATGAGGTAATTAAAGAAAAAATATAAGTTTTTTTATATTTATGAGTAACAAATGCTAAAAAAAATAAAAATATCAAATATCTTGAAAGAGGTGCTCTATCTCCTGAAATGATAATCAAAGCCAATGATAGAGGAACAATTAAAAGATATAACCAACCAAATTTTGAGTTATTATAAATGAGAGATACACATATTATAATACAAGATAAGTAAGCTACATATCTGCCCAAAATAGCTTCATTGTCAAACATCAAGCTTGTTATTCTTGTAGCTGACAATGGTTTAACGCCAAGTATATTTTTACCTGAAAATAATTGAATAAATCCATCAATAACTAAAGTCAAAATACAAATAAGTGAAATGTATATAAAATATTTTAGGAGATGTTCATTATTTTCTAAGAGATATTTTATACCTAGGGCAAAAAAAATATATCTAAAGTAAAATAAAGTTCCTTCATTACTTAGTGAATACCAAGGGTAGTCGGATGAAAGAGAATTTATTATTCCATAAATACAAAAAATAAAAAAAAGAATTACAAAGTAATTTTTATAATAATAGAACAACCTATCTTTAATTGAGATAATTAAAAAGTATAAAGCTATTGAAGATAAAATTATGTCAGGAAGAGCGGGACCAGTTATTAGGACAATGGGAATAATTGAGAATAATATTGAAAAAACAAAAATGTCTTTTTTTTGATTATTAAATATATTATACAGGATTACTTTCATATTTTAGGTTGATGTAAATTTAGAGATTTATTGCAAAAAAAAAAGCGCTACTTTTTAAAGATAGCAGCGCTTTAAAATATGTTTTTTTAAAGATTAAATATTACATCATCCCTGGCATACCGCCGCCCATGCCGCCCATGCCGCCCATATCGGGCATTGCCGGTGCAGACGACTTATCTTCTGGCTTATCTGTAATCATTGCTTCTGTAGTAGTTAACAGTGCAGCA
>MDSZ01127005.1_pt1 | contig 12866 bp, 12 predicted proteins | sample 811201 | NCBI WGS metagenome assembly MDSZ01 (sample SAMN05326647, study PRJNA326480) | marine metagenome | isolation source: seawater | place: Indian Ocean: North | collected 2010
ATTAAAAGCAAAATGTGCTGTAGCTGATATTGATACAGAAGTTTTCCAGCAATGAGGAACTATAATTCTATTATGTTCTTGTGAAAACTTAGCTATTTTTATTGATTCAGTTAGCCCACCACATCTTCCTACATCTGGCTGTGCAACATCTATTTTGCCATTTATAATTAAATCTTCAAATTCATAACGTGTACTTAACCATTCTCCCGCAGCAATTTTCATTGGTGCTTCTTCATGCATTCTTGCATAACTTTTTATATCATCAGTCCAAACTGGTGTTTCTAAAAAATAAATATCAAATTCCGCCCAATCCTTAACTGTTCGAAGAGCTTCTTCTGCATTTTTCCATCTATATTGTACGTCAATCATTAATTTTATTTCTGGACCAAGAGCCTTTCTTACAGCAGCGACAACTTCAGTTGTTTTATCATCTTCTTCATGAAGTCCACTATGTGCATAAGGACCATTAAGAGTAACTTCTGACTTTACTGCTTTAAATCCTAAGCTCTTTGCTTTTTCAGCCCAAGCAACAAGTGAGTCTTTATATTCTTGAAAGGAATGTCCAACAGGTTGAAGTGAGGCATACGGAACAACTTCTTCTTGTTTCTTTCCACCCAATAATTCAAAAACAGGTTTGTTTTCAGCTTTTCCTTTTATATCCCATAAAGCCATGTCAATTGCACTTATTGCATTTACACCAGCACCTCTTCTACCAGTCATTGCTGATCCTACATAAATTCTCTCCCAAAGAGCATCAATATCTAATGGGTTTGAACCAATTAATATTTCTTTAACACATTGATCCATTGTATGAGTTCCAGGAGACTCAATAAAAGCTTTTGCTACCCATGGACTTGTGTCACATTCACCATATCCCTCTATTCCCTCATCTGTTTTAATTATTACTAAGCATGTATCTTGTGCTGATGACGTTAGGCTCGGATCATAATTGTCTGCTAACAATACGTATGTTTCTACATCAGTTATTTTCATAAATTTTATACTAACTATAATTTTTAAAATTGATATATTTTTATCCTTTTACTGAACCTAATGTAAGACCTTTTACAATATGTTTTTGTGCAAAAGCAGCAAATAAGATCATAGGTATCATTGAAACAATTGCACTACCAGTCATACCACCCCAATCTATAGATGCATAACCTCTAAAAGAAGCAACACCTACCGTTATTGGTTGAGCATCAAAAAAAGTTAAACCAAGAGCTATAGCTAGTTCATTCCAAACCCATATTCCATTTAAAATTGCTGTAGCAACTATTCCAGGAATAATAAGTGGAAGGTAAATTTTATAAATTGCCTGTAGAGGGCTACAACCATCAATAATTGCAGCATCATCAATTTCTTTTGGAATTTCATCTAAGAAACTTCTTAACATCCAAATTGAAAATGGAAGGACATGGACTTGATATATAATTGCCATACCAAGATATGTGTCATAAATTCCAATAGTTTGATAAATTGCAAACATAGGTAAAACAAATAAAAATTCAGGTAACATGTAGGCTAATAGTAACCACTGCATGAACGCTGTTTTAAATTTTATTTGATATCTTTTAAGAGCATATGCTGCAAATAAAGCAATAGTAACAGATAAAATAATACTAATTAAAGTAATAAATATTGAGTTAAAAAATGTATCTTTGAACAAGTCATTATCCCATAATTTAGTATAGTTTTTTATTGTTGGATCAAAAATCCATTTAGGAGGTTTTGTAAATGTTTCTCCTTTGGATTTTATTGAAAGCATAAACAACCAAGTTACAGGAAGTAGTGTAAAAGCAATAGCAAAAAAACTTACTATGTATGCTGATATTAAATGCTTATGTTTTTGTATTTTTTTCATAAATCTTTGTTTAATTTTGAATAAAGTACGGTAAGAAATATTACTACTATGGAAAACAATACCATTATTGTCATAGATTTACTCATTTCTAAAAAACTATAAGCAACTCTGTAAGCATATGTCTGTAATGCTTCTGTTGCTAAACCCGGTCCACCCCCAGTTGTTCCCCACACAATGTCAAAAACTTTTAAAGTATCTATTGATCTAAAAATTAAAACTAAAAATAGAAGAGATCGTATCATAGGCAATCTTATGTATCGAGTTATTTCCCACTCACTTGCGCCATCCATTTTGGCTGCTTCTATAGGTTCATTCGGAATACTTTTTAGTCCTGCCAAAATTATAATAAAGACAAAAGAAGTTTGCCACCACACGTCTAGACCTATTATTGTTGGCATGGCTGCAGTATAAGAGCCAAAAAAATTTGATTTAATACCAATAAATGACAAAAAATATGGTACGATTCCAAACATATTATCAAGCATAACTTTAAAAAGCATAGTAACTGAAATTCCAGAAACCATTAATGGTATTAGCAAAATTGTTCGAATAATTGTCGAACCAATTTTAATTCTATCAATATAAATAGCTAATAAAACTCCAATGACTATTTCAAAAAAACATGCAAAGAAAGCAAACACAAAAGTATTTTTAATAATTATCCAAAATTCCTTATCAGAAATAAGCGTTATGTAATTTTTTAGTCCAATGAAATCTTTTTCATCACCCCAACGCCAATTAAAAAAACTATAATAAATTGAGTAACAGATTGGATATAAAGAAGTAAAAGCTAATATTAAAATACTTGGCAATAAAAAAAAGTAGGGTGTCTGTTTCATTATAAAAAAAAGGAGGGTTTTACCCTCCTTTAAATTAAATAATATGTTAATTTACATATTCTTAAAGTTTTTATTTCCTTCTGCAGTAGCAGCTTCGCTACTTTCTCCAGCATGAATTTTTAAAATAACATCCATAACTTCAAGTGCATATTTGTTAAAGTCTTTTACAGGCACAACAGAAGTTCTAACTGTTTTCATAGACTCAAGAGTAGCTGAAACATAGTCAGGATTTAAAGTACTGGTATATTCATCATTTTCCCATGTTGATAATCTTCCAGCTCCACCGTGGAATGTTCCAATTTTTGGTTCTGAAGATTTATTTGTCATGTATTGAATAAAATACCATCCAGCATCTTTTTCTTGAGCATTAGCACCCATACCAATTCCCCACTGCCAGTTAGCTGTGTATGAAGTACCTCCCTTTTCTTGAGGCGGTAAAGCCATATACCCTGTGTTACCTTTTGATATAGGACAATCATCTGTTTCAAACCATGGACCGAACAAAGAAGCATCGGCAAAGAAAGCGGCTTGACCATTGCAAAAAGCATTTCCTGCTTCATTCCAATTGTATGATAAAATATCACTTGGTCCAGCTTGCATCAATCCAGCATAATCACTTAGACCTTTTTGAATTGCAGGATCATCAAGTCTTGGTTTATTCCAATCACCATCAAACCATACACCGTAAGGTCCTTCAATTGGTCTATCACCCCAAGCATTAAAAACTAATCCTGAAATTGTATCAATGTTAGTATCTGTTCTCAAACCACGCATGGCTGCACCAGCAACTTCTCCACCAGAGTCAGCTTTAACCTGTTTTGCCATATCTATTAACTCATCCATAGTTTCAGGAAGTTTTCCTCCGAGATATTTATTTACTAGATCTTTATTGTAAAAAACAATGTATGACTCAAAAGACATAGGAATACAATAATAGTTAGATCCTGGTCCACCAGGAAAATTAGTTGCATTTAAAAATCCTGAAGGAAAATCATTTACATCATAATCAGGATGAGTTGCATGATCATCATCTAAAAATCCATTTAAAGGTTGTAATAGCCCTGCGCTAAATTGATTAAATGCAGTAGCGTCCATTGGACAAAAATGTGCATCAGCACCTTTTGCACCACGAAGATTCACTTCCATTCTATCAAAATACAAATCTTCAGCTAATGCATTTACTTTTACTTTAATTCCAGTATCTTGTTCAAATTGTGGTATTAAAGATCTTATACCGTCAAGCACCGGATGTTCATTCATAAGAATTGTAATAGTTTTACCTGAATGAGCTTTCCAATCAAATTCGCTTGCAAATACATTAAACGAAAATAATAATGTTGTCATTGCAAGAATAAGCTTAATTAATCTCATTTTTCCTCCTAAGTATTTAATTATTTTAATTAATCAGCTATATATTTGTAAGTCAATTTATAAAAACATTTAATCAAAAATAAATGTAATTTTTTTTAATAAATGCGACATTTTTTTATAAGAATTAATAGAGTTTATTAACTGTTTCTTTTAAATTATTAAACATTTCATTTATGTTAAATTTTTCACTACCTATTCCATACCAAAGATTATTTGATGATATAAATTTATTTAGTGTTTCCATTGATTGCATAACTATTTCCCATGTTATGTTCATAGACTTTGGTCTAAAATCAAACTCAAGTTCTTTAAAAAAATTTTGAAATTTATCTTCATATTTATTGTGCATTAAACAACCTAAAATAAAACCAAGGCATACTGGCTGACCATGAATAAATTTTTGTTTTGATATAAGTTCTAAATTATAAAAGAAAAAATGTTCAATTCCTTCGATATGCCTAGGATTCCATCCACTTGAAAAAAAAGAATTACCACCCCATTGATGAGCTTTAACTATAGTGTTGATGCCTTCTTGATTCATTTTTTTTATATCTTTTGAATGAAACAATAAATCCTCAACATAATTAAGAGATTTATTTGATAAATTTTCATCATATGGCCATTTTTTTTCACATTTATTTTGTGATTTTGCATACTGCCAATCTAGAACACCTGTGTAAAAACACAGGACATCACCGATTCCAGAATAATTATAAATCTTTGGTGCTGAGCTAATTATTTCATAATCAATAAATACACATTCTGGAATTGCCCAACCTAAATAATTTACAACTCCATTTCTTCTAATACCTGATCTATGACCAAAAACAGCATCTACAGATATAGATGTGGGAAATTGAAATAGTCTTATATTATTCTTCCATGAAAAATATTTAGCAATATCAATTGCCTGCCCTCCACCAAATCCTATTAACATAGAATAATTTTTAAATTTACTAATATCTTTATCTAATTCTTTTTCTTCAAGAGTGCTTACAAAATAAACATCAATATTTTTGGGAAAACGATTCTTGTATAACTCCCATATATCGTTCATCGTTATTACACATGTTCTGTCAGTAATAAAATTTGAAAGTTCATTTATTTGTTCAAAGCCTGAAATTGTTTGAAATGGATTAAAATCATTTATTGTATCAGTCATTATTTTTTAAATTTAAAATTTTATAAATATAATTATATTATAAAGTAATTATAATTAAAAATATAAATATTATGAATGATTTTTATAAGAAAAATAAATTAACTCCAATTATTAATGTCAGTGGGTTTATGACAAAAATTGGTGCGTCTATTACAAATAAAAAATCTATAGAAGCAGCAAACAAAATCTTTCAAAATTTTGTCAATATAGATGAACTGCAAGCAGTTGCCTCTAAAAGAATTTCTAAATGTTTAAAAACAGAAGCAGCAGTAATTACTGCTTCTGCTGCAGGAGGTTTGACAGAAAGCGTAGCAAGTATGATGACAGGAAATAGTTTAGAAAAAGTATATCAACTGCCTAACACAAAAAAAATGAAAGATAGAGTATTAATACAAAAGGGTCATTTAACAAATTATGGTGCTGAGGTAAGCCAAGGCATACTTCTTTCAGGAGCAAAAATTTTATCTTGTGGTCTAAAAAATAATTGCACTAATAAAATTTTTGAAGACACCTTATTAAAAAATAAAAATATAATATCATGTGCAATGTATGTCGTTTCTCATCACTGCTCTGATTATAAGGCTATAAAAATTTTAGATTTTATAAAAATTTGTCAAAAACATAAAATACCAACAATTATTGACGCTGCATCTGAAGAATATATGGAAGATTTTTTTAAAATTGGAGCTGATATTGGGATTTTCAGCGCCCACAAATTTATGGGATCCTTAACAGCTGGAATTCTTGCTGGAAAGAAAAAATATATTAAGAATATTTATCTTCAAAATTTAGGAATTGGAAGAGGAATGAAGGTTGGTAAAGAGGCTATATATGCAGCAATAATTGGTGTTGAAAATTGGTACAAAAGAGATTGGAAAAAAGAAATAGAAAATCAAAATAATATACTTAAATATTGGCTAAGATTTTTGGCGTTACAAAAATTCAATGGAATCACTTATGAAGTAGTTGCAGATCCTACTGGAAATAAAATTAATAGATTGAGGATATATGTAAATGAGAAAAAATCGAATTTTACAATTCAATCTTTATCATATCATTTGGAGAAAAATAATCCCGCAATTTTTGTTCGTGATGATCTAATTCATTTTAATCATTTTGAATTAGATACATGTAATTTAAAAAAAGATCAGGAGAAAATTGTTATGAACGAGTTTAAAAAAATTATTTCTAAATTAAAATCAAAAAAAATTAAACATAATATAAGTCAAAAAGAATATTTAAACAAATCGAAAAAAGAATGGCTTTCTTGGTTAGACTAATTCTATAATTGCTTCAATTTCTACAGGTATATTATTCGGTAAAACATACACACCCATAGCGCTCCTTGCATGCATACCTTTTTCTTTTCCAAAATATTCAACTAATAAATCTGAACATCCATTTATAACCTTTGGTTGAGTTAAAAAATCTACTGTACAATTAACTAAACCAAGTATTTTTACAACTTTTTTTACTTTTTCAAAACCAATATCATTTTTAATAACTGATAGAATGGTAATGCCAACTCTTCTTGCTGCATCATATGCTTCTTCTTGACTTAAATCTTTACCAACCTTACCAGTTATTAAATTTCCATTATCATCAAATGGTCCTTGACCAGATATATAAGCATATTTACCGCTAAACCTTACGTTAACAAAGTTGCCTATTGGGCTGGGTGTCTCAATAAATTTTATATCCATTACTTACTTTAAACCTATATCTTCTTCATTTGTTAAAATCATTGTATTAATTTTTTCTTTATATGGATACTGACTAATAAGATTTTCATCAAATCTTATGCCTAGACCATAGGTATTAGGTGCCTCAATATATCCGTTTGAAATATTTATTTTTCTATTTTCAAATAGACTTTGATTGATTGGATGATTCATGAAACAATATTCAGTAAATGCTGCATTTGGTATAGTCAAACTAAAATGTATACCTGCCATTATACTAATAGCACTTCCCCAGGAATGAATCGCTATAGGTTTATTGTATACATAAGCCATGTCTGCAATTCTTCTTCCTTCAGTAAAGCCTGAAGTCGCAATATCAAATTGTACAACATCAAATACGTTATTTTCAAAATAAGGCTTAAATGCTCTAGCTGTTGGTATACTTTCAGCTCCAGCAATGTTTAAATTTGTATTATTTTTAATTTCTTTGTATCCATCTAAATTTTCAACCCTGCAAGGCTCTTCAAAAAATAATACTTCATAATCTTCAAGTTGTTTAGCAATTTTTATTGATACTTTTGTTGCCCATGGATTTGAAGTAGATCCTTGAACTGCATCAACTATCAAGTCCATTTTATCTTTAAATTCTTTTTTAAATATTCTTACTAGTTCAATAATCGAATTAGGTTCAACCACTCTCATTTTATAAATCCTAAACCCTAAATCATAGGCTTTTTGTGCATCTTCTATTAATTGATCTTTGTTATCAAAAAGTCCATTACTTGCATAAATTCTAATTCTTGTCTTATTTAATCCTCCAATTAATTGATAAACTGGTACTTTTAAATTTTTACCTAACAAATCATATAATGCTATATTGATCCCACCCATTACACCAATACCAATACCCTCTCTATTCCAAAAAACACTTGACCCATACATCTTTTCCCAAATCAGATTTATATTACTTGTATCTGTTCCAAGAAGCATATCTCTAAAATGTTTTGTAAGTCCAATAATTGGTTGATGTGTAAATTGACCATGAGTTACTTCTCCTATTCCATAATTATTATTGGAGTCTGTAACTTTAATGATAGCAACGATCATGTTTTCCACAAGTCCACCACTATATTTGTAGTTTAATTCTTTTGGAAAAGGATATTCTAAAAAAAATACTTCAATATTTTTAATTTTTGACATTAATAATATAAATTAATCTAAATGAAATATTTCATCCATCATTACCCATGACTCATTATCTTCATTATTGGGGAAAGGATTAAAACAATCAATCATTAATTTTGTCCATTTATCAACTATAGGTATTTTTTGCATTGTTGCCATATCCTCATCGAAATTATTTCCATCATATTCGAGGTAACCAAACATAAAATCCTCTTTGAGATATATACTATAATTTTTTACATTAATTTTTGTTAATTCTTCAAGTACTTCAGGCCATACGTTGGCATGATTTTTTATATAAAACTCTCTTTTTTCATCTTTTAATCTAACCGCCATTGCGTATCTTTGTATAGTCATTAAGTACCCCTCAAAATAATAATTAAAATCTAATTTAAAAGTAAAGTTGATCTAATAATCAACTTAAAAATGAATATTTGACTAATATTTTTAATTATATTTTTATTAATTTGTTATAATTTAAGCTTTTAAAATTAAGCATAGCGTGTAATATCCACCCATTATTGGAGGATATATGAAATTATTTAAAAATATTCTAGGTGTTATTTCATTAGTATTACTTCCATTTAGTGCCTTTGCCGTTGATAAAAATTTTTCTAATGACAAAGTAGCTATGTGGGGAGATTTTAGTGGAATTACTCTTGACGTTAAACTTATTGGTGGTGCTCCTTATGACCCACTTTATGAAGTTATGATTCCAATTTGGGAAGAAAAAACTGGTGGTAAGGTTTCAATTTTATCTAAAAAAAGTCACTTCGAATTAGATAAAGAAATCAAACAAGATATTGCTGCTGGTAATATGAGTTATTGTGTTGTTTCAAACCATACTAGTTTTGCAACCCAATATGGTGATATTTATAGAGATCTTAACGGTATTGTACCAAAAGAGTTTTTAGCTGAATTTGTTCCATTAGTTTTGGATCACTCTACTGTTGATGGACGTTTAGTTCAGTTACCTCAACATAGTGATGTTAGCAATCTATGGTATATAAAAAGTATCTATGAAGATGAAGATAACAAAAAAAGATTTAAAGCTGAATATGGTTATGATTTAGCTCCACCAGAAACTTTAGAGCAATGGAAAGAACAAGCAATTTTCTGGTCTGATCCACCAAACTTCTATGGAACTCAATATGTTGGTAAAGAAGAAGCTATTACTGGTCGTTTTTATGAATTAGTAATTGCTGAAGGCGGTGCATTATTTGATGAAAACTGGAAACCAGTATTCAATGATGAAGCAGGACAAAGAGCTCTTCAATGGTTTGTAGACCTCTATAATGCGCAAGCTGTACCGGCTGGTGTTCTAAACTATCTCTGGGATGAAACTGGACTTGGATTTGCAAGTGGAACAGTTGCTCTTAACCTTGATTGGGGTGGATGGGGAGCATACTTTAACAGTGCTGATTCTAAAATTGGAGGTGACGTCGGTTTAGTTAGATTTCCAATGGGTTCAGGAGGAAAGAGAGGTGGTTGGTCAGGATCACACACTTATTCTATTCTCAATGGCTGCCCTGAAGAAAATTTAGAAGCAGCAGCTTCTTTAATTTGGATTTTAACAAACCATGAAGCTCAAATGCACGAAGCAAGAGGTGGAAAACTTCCAACTATGACTAGAGTTTGGAAAGACATTGCATCTGAAATGGATGCAGAAGGTAATGCTTTTATGAGTGACCTTTTTTCTACATTTTCGGCTTCAATGGCAGAGGATGCATTTACTCCACCACTCATACCTGAGTGGATTCCTTTCTCAAATATTATCTTTCCAGAATTGCAAGCTGCAATTGTTGGAGATAAATCTGTGAAGGAAGCATTGGACGATGCAGCAAAAGAAACTGATTATTTAATGCAAGACGCAGGTTATTACTAATCTCTTGCTTGACTACTCCTCATTAAATGAGGGGTAGTCAAAAAAAATCTAAATGACAGATCAAGAAGAAATTATCAAAAATTTTAGTCAAACTTGGCCAATGCCAAGTAAATTATCGCCTATTGTAATTATAGGAACTGGCGGAATAGTAAAAGATGCTCATCTTCCGGCATACAAAAAAGCTGGTTTTCAAGTTGAAGGATTATATGATGTCGATAAACAAAAAGCTAAAACTTTGGCTAGTGAATTTGGAGTTAGTAAAGTTTTTGATTCATTTGGAGATGCTTTTCAAAATAAGAATTGTATATTTGATTTAGCTTTACCTCCAGCAAATTTACTAGAGGTTGTAAAAAAACTTCCTGAAAATATTTATGCAGTTTTTCAAAAACCATTAGGAAGATCATTAGAAGAGGGTGTTGAAATTAGAGAGATTTGTCACCAAAAAAATATTAAAGCATGCATGAATTTTCAATTACGATTTAGTCCAATTTCATTACCAGTTTATGAAGCAATTAAACAAAATCTTTTAGGTGAATTAGTTGAGTTGGAGGTTTTTGTAAATGTCCATACTCCTTGGGAATTATGGCCTTTCTTAAAAACTCTAGATAGAGTTGAAGTACCTCTTCACTCAATTCATTATATTGATTGGATACGTTCTGTATTAGGAAATCCAAAAGGTCTTTATTGTCAATCAGTAAAACATCCTAAAGTAAAAGAACTCGCTGATTGCCGAACAAGCGCAATATTCAATTATGGAGATCAAATTCGATGTTGTATGACTATCAATCATACTCATAGTTTTGGAAGAAAAAATCAGGACGCATATATTCGTTTAGAGGGCACTAAAGGAGCGGTGAAAATGAAGTTAGGTTTATTGCTAGATTATCCAAATGGAGAGCCAGAAGAATTAGAAATTATCACTGAGGGAACTGATTGGATAAAATATGATATACAAGGAAAATGGTTTCCAGATGCTTTCATTGGAGTAATGGCAAATATGCAAAGATTTAAAAATGGAGAAGATGATAAATTAATAACCTCAATTGATGATTCAATTCATACTATGGCAGTTGTTGATACTTGTGGTACCTCTAGTCAATCAGGTGGATTAAAAATTGATTATGCTAAATAATTAATGGGAAGAAAAATTTTTAGAAGTCCAGTAATGCTTCTTTTGCCATCAATTTTGGCAATTGGATTTGTAATAATAATACCATTGATATTTTCTTTTTACACAAGTTTTACCTCCTACAAACTTACTAGACCTGATAGTCTTTTTAATTTTGTTGGTTTTAGAAACTATGAAAGGCTTATAGATAATACTAAGTTCTGGTATGCATTTGGGAGAACTATTTTATTTTTAGCAGTTGTTTTAAATTTAGAATTATTATTTGGTTTAGGCATTGCGTTACTAATAAATAAAATAACTTGGGGTCAAAGAACTTTAAGAACAATCATGATGTTTCCAATGATGTTTTCTCCAATCTTGGTAGGCTTTCAATGGAAATATATTTTTAATGATAACATTGGTTTATTAAACAATTTTTTATATTTGTTTGGTTATGAATCAGCTATTCCATGGCTAATTGATAAATATCTAGCTATGGGCTCTATAATGGTTGCTGAAATTTGGGCAAATACGTCAATATTTGCTATTCTCTTATTAGCGGGCTTATTAGGAATTCCTAGAGATCCAATTGAAGCAGCAAAAGTAGATGGTTGTAATAGTTGGCAAGTTTTTAAAAATATAACCTTACCATTTTTAATGCCATTTGTTTTTATTGCCTTAACAATAAGATCATTAGATGTTGGAAGAGCTTATGATATTGTTCATATTATGACTGGCGGTGGCCCAGCTATGAGAACTGAGCTGCTTTGGACAATGATTGCAAGAATTGGATATAAAGATGCAAACATGGGATTTGCAAATGCTATGTCATATGTATCAATTATTTTATCTATTGCTTTTACTTATTATTTTTTTACAAAACTAGTAGCTGCTAGAAGAGATTTGGGACAACAATAATGAAACTTACAAAAAAAATAGCTTTTTGGTTTTTAGTTCTTTTTTTGCTAATACTAATTTGTCTTCCAGGAATATGGATTTTTGTGAGTGCATTCAGACCAAATCCAGAAATTTTATCAAAACCTGCTAATTGGATACCAGATAGATGGACAATTCATCAGTTTACTCAAATGTTTAGTATTAACGGTTATGTTTCAGTACCTGCTTTTAAGTATCTAATGAATTCTGTAATAATTTCCTCTGTTAGTACAGTTATAGCAATTACTATAGGTATGATGGGTGGTTATGCATTTGCTAGATTTAATTTTAAAGGCAAAAATAAAATTTTCTTAGGCCTGATGCTTGCCAGAGCTGTCCCTGGTATATCTCTAAGTTTACCTTTGTTTATATTATTTGCTAAAATTGGCATAATCAACACCTCGTTTGGAGTTATATTGGTGTATGTCGCGATGAATGTACCATTCACCATATGGTTAACTGATGGATTTTTTAGACAGATACCAAAAGAAATGTCTGAAGTTGCTAGAACGGATGGATGTACACGATTTCAAGCTTTTTGGAATGTTGAGTTACCTTTAGCGGGACCTGGAATTGGTGCTGCTGCAATTTTTGCTTTCTTACTTTCATGGAATGAATATGCATTAGCCTCAATAATAACAAGAACTGTACACTCTAAAACACTACCCATTGGAATGATGGATTATTTAGATGAATTTACAATAAATTGGGCTGGTATGTGTGCTATAGCAGTTGTTATGATAATTCCTGCATTAATTCTAACATTCATTGTACAAAAACATTTAGTTTCTGGTTTAACATTTGGAGGAGTAAAAGGTTAAAATGGCAGAGGTA
>MDSZ01199874.1_pt1 | contig 12865 bp, 13 predicted proteins | sample 811201 | NCBI WGS metagenome assembly MDSZ01 (sample SAMN05326647, study PRJNA326480) | marine metagenome | isolation source: seawater | place: Indian Ocean: North | collected 2010
AGTGTCAAAAGTAAATTCACGTGTCTCTACAAAATTTTCAGCAATTTTAAAATAATAAAATGAATCATCATGAAAAAGCTTATGTGAAAAAGTAGATGTATCAATAAAGCCGATTGTGTAAATAGTTGTAAAAATTAAAGGAATTAAAATAAAAAATTTTGATTTATTTACATAGGTTTTATTTTGCATTTAAAAAAAGTTTACAGTTTTTACTATTTTGATTTTTAAAAAATATATTTTTTTATTTCCATTCGATACTGTATCTATTTAACGGATTATTGTTAAATCTTCATCTAATTAAAATTAAAAAATATGAAAAAGTATATTTTTTTTATTTTCTTTTTATCATTTTGTGGATCCACGCCTGCGCAAGACGTAGCAATTGTTGATACTGACAACTCATCAACCACAACACTTAATGTTACGAATATAACTTCACCACAAGGAGAGGTAACTTTGTATCAAAATTCATTCGCCGAATACATTGACTCAGAAGACTATGAATATGTCATATTAAAAAATTATAAAATTTGTTGTGCTGAAAACACCTATCCTAATGCAGGAGCTAAACCATTTGGCTATATTGATGTTTTTCAAGATAAGTTATTATTTTTAGCTAACACAGGTGAAATAATGTACTTAAACCTAATGGATTTCAATCAAAATGTTTCAACAGTACCTCAAACTTTAATTGACTCAAATATAAAAAAGATTACTAACAAATTTAACTTTTATAGAGGTTTCAGAAGTATTAACAATGAAGCTACTTATGATAGTAAAGAACCAGCAATAGGAAGAGACGGTTGGGGAGAATCTTTTAAAGATATTCTTGTCATTGATGAGAAGCTATATATAAGCTTCACGGATCAAATAAATCAGGAATGTATAAAAATGTCAATTGTTGTTGGTGATATAAATTTTCAATATATTGAATTTGAAAATTTATATTCTACGCAAAGTTGCATAAATCCTAATTTAGAACCTTACAATGCTCAACAAGCCTCAGGAAGGTTGCTACATAGTCCAACTGATAATAAATTATTTTTTGGAGTAGGAGACTTTAAAAACTTCCATTTACCTCAAGATCAAAATAGTGAATATGGAAAAGTTATTTCTATTGATTTATTAAATAAAAAAAGTGAAGTTATTTCAATTGGACATAGAAACATTCAAGGAATGACATTTTTTGATAGTAATAAAATATTAGCAACAGAACATGGCCCTCAAGGAGGAGATGAAATAAATTTAATTTCAACAGATGCTGTTAAAAATTATGGATGGCCAATATCTTCATATGGGATTCACTATACAAACTATTTAACAGACAAATATGCCTCAACAGCTCCTTTAAATAAAAGCCATAAAGATTTTGGTTTTATAGAACCAATTTTCCACTTTAATGTTGAAGACATCCAATCAAATGGATTTTCGCAAATAATTCCAAATTATTTCAGTCCTGAAGGTGATTTCTTTGTCACATCTCTGAATGGAAGAACGATATATAATTTAAAAGCAAAAGATGGACCTTCTGAATTGACTAAATTTATAAATACAGGTGAAAGAATAAGAGATATAATATTTGTTGAAAATTATGGATTTTATATTTTACTTCAAGAAGATACACCAAAATTATCTTTACTCAAACAAAAGAATCAGAAATAATTAAAAAGAAAAAAATAAATTTTAAAATTTCCAATTTTTATTTGAATAATGCATATTTTTAATAAAAATTATCTCGGAGAGTAGACCACGCTGCCAGTGCGATTTTCCAAACTTACGCCTTCCGTATTTTACTTTTTCTCTTTTAATATCTAATTTGTCTTTTTTTGCCTTGACTAACACGTAAGTTTCAAAATTATAATCATTAGGAAAATTTTCAAATTTACAAAAAAATGATTTATGTACCAATGTAGGTGTGCCACCCGAATCGTAAATAAAAGATTTTAATAAAACTGATTGTGCGAAGCTAAAAATGCATGTTTTAATTACATCTATAAAAGGTCTTTCTGATCGAATAGCTTTATACAAAGTATTTTTGTTAGGTTTATTAATACCTTGTATAAAATCTAAAACACTGTTTGGGTTTACTTTTAAATTACAAGGCATCCAACAAATATAATCAGCCTCCACATTATTTATTCCAAGCTTAATTCCACCTCCAAATCCAAGATTTTCTTCAGAAGAGATATGATGCAGGTTATAGTTACTTAATAATTCTTTAATTTTTTTATCGGTACTACCGTTATCTACAAAAAAAAATTTTGAAATATCTTGATTATTTTTTATTAAAATATAAATAAAATCTTTGAGGTTCTCAAATTCATTGAAAATTGGTACAATAATTTTAAAATTATTTAATTTATTCAATATTTACCTCTTTAACCATATCCCAATATTCGTCGATGGTTCCACAGTCGTAATATGATCCAGAAGCTTTTGCATATCCAATTTTTAAACCGCTCTTAATAGCTGGATTGAAACTATATCCAATGTGTGGATCGTTAGAATCTATGAAGTCCCAAAGAGTTTTTTTAAACAAAACTGCTCCCCATAAATATTTAAAGTTAAATTCAGGATTTTTATCTATAACTTCAACAACTTTATTTTTTTGTATCCTGCATTGTCCTACTTTTATTCTTTGTGATTTTTTTATATTCCATAAACCTAAAATACAGTCATAAGTTGGATTTACTTTTATTTGATTAATCATTCTTTGAACTATATCTTCATCAGCAAAGTAAGTATCGGGCATAGATAGTAGGAAGTATTCGCTTTCAAATTCTCTGAAATTATTTATAGTTTCGTTCATTGTATTTGTATTTAAAAGTTCAATATTCTTTAATTTTTTAAAAACTTCAAGACCATCTAAATTTTTAATTGTTTCAAAATAAGTAGAATTAGTTGCCAAGTTAACATTTGTAATTAAATCAATATTTCTAGAAAGGCCTAAATGGAATGATAGTAAATTATTCTTACCCGGTATTGGAAGTAGAAATTTTGGTATGCCAGATAATCTAGAAGCTTTTCCTGAAGCTGGTATTATGTGAGTAATTTTTAATTTCATAAAATAATAATAATTTGTGAATATCAATTAACAATAAATATATACTAACTAATACTAGAATTGAGCACCTATGTTTAACCAACTAAAAGCAATTTCAATTTTGTCAAGTTTAGAGTACAAAGCAGTACATAGAAAAAAATACTTTGGAATTTTATGGAAATTTATGAATCCTTTAATTTTAATCGTTGTTTACGTGTTTGTATTTTCTTCTTTATACCAAAGCGGATCAAGAGGTTTTATGATTTCAACCGGAATTTTACTATTTTCTGGAATCAGTGCATCTCTAAATAGTTCAACATCTTGGGTTCAGAAGAAAATGCTTAATTTTGCTGGCGGGCCAACAGGGTTTGATTTGTATTTTTCATCAAAAGTGTATTTCAATTTTGTTCCTATTTTCTACTTAAATCCCGTTTTGATACTTATTCAGCGTATGTTTTTTAATCAGGATTTTAAATTTACCATACAAGAAAGTTTAATTATATTAATTCAATTACTAGCTTTAACACTTTTAACAATGGTATATTGTTTAATTCTTAGTGTTCCAACTTCAATTCTTTCCAAACGAATAACCGATTTAAAAGACATTGTTCCTCATATTTTAAGAGTTGCAACTTATTTAAGCCCTATTCTTTGGGTTGCTAAAACAGGAAATGTAATAATTGATTTAACTTTACAAATATTAAATCCTTTCTACTTTATATTTGAAATATTAAATTCAATTATTTACAGAAGCTATGATTTTGCAATATTTTCATTAATTTCACCAATTATTTTGATTTCTTGTTGTTTTATATTTTTCTTTAGAGATAAAAAGTATAATAAAAAAATTATGGAATCACTATATATATGAATAGTTCCCAACTCTTGAAAATTGAAAATTGTGATTTTCAATACAGTATTAATAAAAATTTTCAACTAATTAAAGCCCAAGCTAGTGAAAAAAATAAACCCATAGTTCTAAAAAATATAAACCTTGAGCTTAAAAAAAATAATGTTTATGGTGTAATTGGTCCAAATGGTTCTGGGAAATCTACTTTATTAAAGCTAATATTTAATTTCATAAAACCAAGTAACGGTAAAATTTACAGAAGCTTTAATAGTGGGAAGCTAATAGAAAACTCCGGTTTTTTTCACGAAGAACTTTCAGCATATGACAATTTTAAAGCCTTTTACTTGATGGAATTTGATTCCGACTTAAAATCAGATTCATTTAAAAATAAACAAGAATTATTCATATATTTAACTCAATTGAATCATGTAGATCTAAATAAACCCATAGTAAATCTATCAAAAGGTATGAGATCAAAAGTTGGATTTGGCTTAACTATGTCCTTTTTGGATAATATAGACTTTATTGGATTAGATGAATTCTTTTCTTTTGGTGATGATTCATATAAGTCATTTAGCTCAAATTATATAAAAAATGAAATTAAGAACACCGGATCTGCTATTTTAGTTTCGCACTCAGTGGCTTTAATCGGAGATATGTGTGATGAGGTTATTTACATTAATGAAGGAGCTATTGTAGATTGTGGAAGTCCAAAAGATGTTATAAACCAATATCTAGAATCTATTGGGGATCAAATTTGGAAATAAATTCTTAGAGCTATGTGGTATTACAAGTTACCAAATACTTTTAAAAACATTGCAAGGATTATGATTTATCTAATAATAAATTATATTCAAAAAAATTCCGAAAATACATACAAAAAATACTCAACTATCAGTCAAAAGAATGTGATTGATGAAGGTAAATATTATTTTACAAAAAATTTAACTATCTGTCATAAATGCAATATTTCAACTAAATCAAAGTGTGATTGTCTTATTTTAATTCAAGATTTCAACTTTAAAATATTTTTTAAAAATTTAAAATCAATAAAGCGTTTAAGAATAATTGATATAAACTTTTTTGGCCATCTTGGTTTAAATGTATTAATTAATATAGGATTTTTTGATAATTTAAATAAAGAAGAAAGAGTCTTATTAAAAAAAGAATCAATGAAAAATTATCTACAGTTAAAAAAAACTTTAAAAGACAAGGAAATATTTGTTTTAGGAAATAATGAAAACTTCTCGGAGTCAGTAAAAATCGCTAATAACCGACCGCTCTTTTTATGTAATGATTCAGTCAAAGAGGTAAAAGATATCAATTCTGAACTTATTGTATTATCATTTGCAGATCCGATGTTTCACTTCTCAACCCAAAAGACAGCATTAGATTATCTGAAAGCAGTGAAGGATAACGAAAATTATATTGACTATTTAATTGTTCCTATCAATACTTTTCCAATAATAAAACAACTAGATATGAATATAAAAATTATTGGGGTGACTTCTTCTAATAAACTTAAAACTTTTATATCTGTAGAAAAGTTAGATATAGTTACAAAAAAGACGCACAATATTTTGACTCAGTTTATGCTACCAATAGCAATTAGTATTTCTAAAAGCATAATCTTGGCTGCAGTTTCAACTTCAAAAACCAATAATGAGAAACTATGGCAATATGATGAAAGGTTGGTAAAGCAAAATGAAAAAAACTTTGCTTTTAGATATTCGTTTTTTAAAGATAGAAATTTTAATAATTATTACAAACATCACTTTAAATATTTAAATACAATTATTAAGCAAAACGAAAATATAAAATTATTATGAAGTCATATAATATTGAAAATTCTTTTCTAAAAACTACTATTCTCCCAAAACTTGGTGGAAGAATTGATAGTTTAATCTTTAAGCCAAGTGATAAAGAGTGGGTATGGAAAGACAGTGCAAAGCAAAACAATAGTGTCTCAAAATATTCTAATTATGATGAAAATTGGCAAGGAGGCTGGGAAGAATTATTTCCAAATGATGCTATTGAAGACTTTGGTTGGGGAAAAGGACTTGATCATGGTGAGTTGTGGTCTGCAGATTGGAATGTTGAGTATCATGATAGCAGCAAATTGCACCTTAAAACTAAATCACTTGATAGCGGAACAACGTTCGAAAAAATTGTGGAGATTTATGATAATAAATTGCGATGCGAATACTTTGGTGATATTAAATTTGCAGAATACTTTTTATTTAAATTACATCTAGCAATTCCTATAGAAGAAAAAATAGATGTAATTTGTGATTACGAATCCTTAAATAAAGTAGAAAGTAATTTTGGAAATATAATTAATAACAATCAAGACTTTTTTACTCTTACCAAGAATTCTGGGTTATATGATTTTGGGTATGTAAATATGCACAAAAAAAATTTAACTGTAAAAGATAGTACGAATAATTCTTTAAAGCTTTCTTATGGTAATACAAACTTAGATTATTTTTGGATATTTCAGACTCAAGGAGGATGGAGAAACCATAATGTGTTAGTTTTAGAACCAGCATCAAACTCAAAAAAAAATTTAAAAGACGCAATTGCTGAAAATAAGTCCTTAAAGGGTCCAATGAGTTTTAAATGCTTCTACGAAGTTGAGCTTACGTAAATGAAAAACGCGCCAAAAGTCTCTATTCTTATAAGAAATTTAAATGAGGAAGAGAAATTAAAAATACTTTTCCCAATATTAGATGATCAAACCTATGAAAATTTTGAAGTTGTATTTCTAGACTCTGGAAGTACTGATAATTCACTAGAATTCGTTAAAAATTATAAGTCAAAATATGAAATTACTATAGATGAAATTGATAAAACATTATTCACATTTGGTAGAGCCTTAAATATTTGCGCAAATTTATCAAATAAACCTGATTATATGATTTCGTTATCAGCTCACTGTTTCCCAACAAACAACGATTTTATATCTAATTATGTGAATATATTTGAAAATAGTAATTGTGATATAGTTTATGGGAAACAGGTCGGCTATAAAGATTCCATGTTGTCAGAGGCGTCCCATTTAAGTAAGTGGTTCGATGAAAAATATGGAACAAAAAAAAACAATCCATTTACAAATAATGGAAATTGCGGTTATAAATTTAAAATATGGGAAAAATACCAATTTGATGAAAATTTAACAGGGTGTGAGGATATTGAATTTGCAAGTAGAGCATTAAAAGATGGAGCTTTAATTATTTATGGTGACAAAATAGCTGTTCAGCATTTTCATACCGAGGGTTTTCAGACTATTTACTTTAGATACTTTAGAGAAGCAATAGCTCTAAATTCAATATTTTCATTCAATTTTTCTGTTTTTAATTTTCTGGCCAATTTTATTAAGGAGGTTTTAACTGATATTAGTTTTAAATATAAAAATAAAAATTTTGCTTTTAGAGATATAGTTTCTATTTTAAAATACAGATTTTCAAAAAACCTCGGACACTTCAATGGTTTTAGAAGTAAAGAAAGTCTTAATAAATCAAAAATTTATTATTACGAGAATACACAATATGGAAAATTTAAAAATAATCTGTATAAAAAATATTTTTCTTAATCGGTAGCTAATAGATAGGACACACCGTTGTCAATTCTAAAAATAGAACAATCAAAATCAATTTTGTATTTTTCATGAAAATCATAAATAAATTCTGCAACAGTATTTGGATTAATTATATTTTTAGATGGAAGAGAACTTCTTAAGGATTCCATGTTTTCAATGTTTTCTTTCAACATATTTGTATCCATTGCACCTAAAGAAATTAATAATTTATTGAATTTACTATATTTCTCATCCAGGCACATTCTTCTATAAAGTGCTTCAAGATAGGCTTTTGATAAAGCATAATTTGAACTATCAGAGTTAGTTAATTTACTATGAACGGAAGATATAAAAAGAATTGAAGCGTGATGTTTAAGATTGTTTGATAAAAAATCTACAATCTGGAAATTAGACTCAGCATTAATATATCTGTACTCATCTTCATTGAAGCTAGAAATATCTTTTTCTGAATTTCCAATTGCGTGTGCAAAGGTAATTGAATCTATCTTAGATGTGATTTTCTTTTTAAGTAATTTAATCTCTTCTTTATTACCTAAATCAAGTTGTAAATCTGTAGAGGAACCTTCTAATCTGTCTATTCCAAAAACATCTTTATTATTCTCTTTGAAATAACTATATATTCGCTTTCCAAGACCTCCTGCTGATCCAGTTATAATGTTCATATTAATTCATCAATCATTTTGATTATTTCTTCATTTACTTCTTTGGAAGCTTCATCAGTATTTGAAGCATTATGACATGTAACAACTACATTTTCAAGCTCTAAAAATTCATGATTATATGATATTGGTTCTTCATTAAACACATCAAGCCCAGCTCCTCTAATTGATTTATTTTTAAGAGAACTAATTAAGTCTTGTTCATTAATAATTTTTCCTCTGGAGATGTTTATTATTATGGAATTTTTATCCATTTTTCCTATTAGGTTGTTATTAATTTCACCTTCATTATCTTTCGTTAATTCAGAAGACACAATAAGAACATCTGATTTAACGAAAATCTCATCAAGGCTAAGTTGTTTAAAATTATTATTTAAAGTTTTAATATCATGAAAAACTATATTTACATTGTATGGTTTTAACAATTTTACAAACTCATTAGCTATTTCCCCAAAGCCATAGAAACCTATTGTTTTATTAAATAAAGTCATACTGGGCTCTTTATGCCATTTACCATCTTTAATTGAATTAATATTTAACTGAATGTTTTTATTCAAACTGTTGATTAATGACATTCCGTGCTCAGCAACATATTTAGCTAATTTTCCAGGAGAGTTATGTACAGTTATATTATTTTTAATACAAAATTCTTTATCAATGTTATCTGTACCCTTTCCCCATTTAATGATGTGCTTTAATGAATTTGTTTTATTTAAAAAATCTTTATCTATCTCATCATCGCCAACAATTAATATTTCATGGTTTTTATAAATTTTTTCCATTTCTTTAGAGTTAAAATTCTGATTTTTAGGAAATGTATAATCGACTTCAATACTTTTTAAACTAAAAAGATTATCAAAAATACTTCTTGAAATTTCTGTCCTGGGACATGTAATCAAAATTTTCAACTCAATTCCTTTGCAATTATCTCTGCCAAATCCCAATCTTCTAATGTGTCTATGTCTATTGCTTCAATTTTATTAAGTGGATAAACAATGCTATTAGAAAAAATTCTTACTTTATTTGAAATGAATTCATTTTTGTCAAATATATATAAACATGAATTTTCTTCATACATAATATCTAAATCTTGAGTTTGCTTTAATTCATATATATTGTGGTTTATAGGATTTAAGAATTTATCATAAAACCTAGATTGATGAGAGTTAACAGAAAAAACAGGTTTTTGCTCTTTGTTATACAAATTTATAGCGCTTCTAATACTCTTTTTTGATAAAAAAGGATTCGTAACATGAGTGTTTAATATTGTATCTGTTTTTGAGGATTCAACTAAAGAATTAATAATATCAGTCATCGGAGTTTCATGGCCAATAAGATCTTTTTCTCTTTCAAAAACACGAATTTTATTTGAATTTTTATAATCAGTTTCTATTTTTTCTAGTAGTGCTCGCCCTTCTATGCTGATTAAAATTTCCTTTATCTCATCAATGCTCACCAAAGTGTCTAGCAGCCAAGAATATAGGGGTTTATTATCTAATTTTTTTAAATTCTTGTTTGGGACCCTTTGCGATTTTTCTTTGATTCCAATTATTACTGTCACCATAGATTGCCTACTCTTTATTTTTAAGATTACTTAATGAAATCAATTTAACAATATATATATTTTAATAAAATATTTTATAAAACTTGTCAATAAGAGTACGTTATGATTGTTTAATTTAGAAACTATACTTTTATTAAATAAATGAAATTAAATAAAATTACTTTTTTTACTATGTTTTTATTAATTTTCTTTACCCTTTATCTACCTAATATTTATGAACAAAATACCCCCAATCTTCATTTAGAGGTTGAATGTCCAGAAAAGCTTATTGAAAATAAAGATATACCAATACATATATATGCATTTACGGAAACTGAGTATATAGAATACATAATTATTAATTTAGAAGTTGATGGATTATCGATAGATAAACTACCTATGTCTCGTAGCTTTTTCAATTTCGAAAGAGAATTTCAAGACACGGTATTTTTAAGGTTCAATAAAAGCGAAATTAACAAAAAATCAAAAGTATATATTTACTTTACTTTAAGAGATAAATACGGAAACATCTCAAAAACATATTGTGAATATTAGTTAACTTTTTATGCATTCATGGTTACAAAGTTTAGAGAACTATCCTTTCAGTTTAAACACCACAGTTGCTATTTATTTGAACGAAAACCATATAATTATCTATCATTGATTTGTGAAATTAAAAATTAGTTATTTAAAAAATAAAAAAACTGAAAATTTACTACTCCTTATTTTTTTTCTATTACTTAATTTCGGTAGAAACTTAATGGGTGTTTATATATTTAATTTTAGACTTGGTGAGTATGTTGTAGGTTTACTATTTTTACTATTTCATTTGTTTCTTATTAAAGAAAAGAATCGTATTTTAAGATATATATATTTAAGCTTTTTATTAATTTTCTATTTTAAATTTTTATTAGTTTTGTCTAGTGTTGAAGATTTGTTAGTATTTCGATTTAGTTCTACGATCTGGTTGATTGTAACTATATCAATTGCTAAATCAATAAATCTAAATAAAAAGAAAATTACATTTACCCTTTTTGCTTCACTCCTGTCTTTATATATATTAAATTATCTTTATTATCCAGAATTTATGAAAAACTTTTTTTTATTAAATTCTGATAAATTTGATTTAACAAAACCCTCAGATCTTTTTTTAATATTTGCTACTACAACTTTCTTTACTTATAAACTTTTTGAAGCAAAGTTTTTCTATATTTCTATCGTGTTATTTTCATTCCTTTATGCTCCTATATTTTTTAATCAGAGCAGAGGGGCTTTTGCTGCTTATTTGCTCTTAATTTTTCTGTTTTTTGTGGACATAATTAGCAAGCATTACAAAATAAATGTCTATAAATATTTTATTTATATTTTTTTACTCATTGTTATTTCTCTTGGGTTTGTAATAAATAACTTAAATGAAGTTAGCCTTTCTGAAGAACAAATATCTTCAAATAATTTTTCTATTAATTTGTATAAGAAGATATTTCCTGATTCACAATTCTATATTGACGAAGGAATCGTAGGAAGTAGAGATGAAAATGTAAATTGGCGATTAACGATTTGGCAAATCACTTTAAGAGACATGTCAAGCAATAATCAATTGTTAATTGGGAATAATATTAATGAACGTATTCCGATTATGAACCATCCATATTTTAGAACTATAAAATATGATAATTATAATCTTCATAATTTTCTTATTCAATTTTTTGCTTATTTTGGAGCGATAGGTCTAACAATTTTAATACTTCTTTTTTACTATTTGGTTTATGAATACAACAAACAAAATAAATATTTTGATCTTTTAATTTATATACTCCCAGTTCTTGCAGTTTCCAGTTTTGATTCATCAATGGAAACAGTAAGGTTTCCATTGGTATTTTATTTTGCTTTAGGATCATTAAACAATATTGAAGATAAATTTAATTTAAGTTTTCAATTTAGCTTGAGCGACTCTACAAAAAAAACAGTAATAAAGCTCCAAAAATATTTAAACTTTAAAACTCTATCTATTTTTCGATCTCTTATTTCATATAGGAAACTAGATGCAGAAAGACTTGCAAAAGCAGATGAATTAGAAGAATATAACCAGTATAAAAAATTTTTTAAAGACTTAATTACACCAGATACAAATAAAATTCTAATGGATTTTGGTTGCGGAACAGGAAGATACCTAGAAATTTTTCAAAAGTTTAAGGCTGTCTACTTGGTTGATGTCTCGAAACATAATTTAAAAATAGCATCTGAAAAAGCACAAAAGTTGAAAATTAGTACCAGAGTATTTAGGCGCTCACTAAGCTTTTTATCGGTTAAGGTAGATTATTTTTTTTCAGCAGGTGTTTTTGGATACTTCTATCAATTTGATTCAAAAGTTTTAGATAAAATATATTCCTTACTCAAAAAAGATGGTAGAGCAGTAATTCAAATAAATATAAAACACGATTTTAGCCAAGATGTTTTAGCAGTTGAAGAAACGCACGTCTTGGAATTACTTGAGGGCTATAATTTCAAAATACATAAAACTAAAGTTTTGCATGAAGGTGATTTACAAAAGTATGAAAATTTATTTGTAGTTGAAATAAATAAATAACATATATTTTTCTAAACCTTCGTAATTCATAAAATTTATTATGTTAGATTAAATAAGGATAATTTATTGTGATAAAGAGATATTTAACCGGGCTAGCTAGTCGTTTAATTCAAGAACAGCTTTACAAAAAAGGGAAAATAAATATAAAAATTCATAACTTCTCAAAGTCCCTCTCATTAACCAAACAGATATATTTTTTAAGTTTTTATTTAAACCCAGTATTAGAAAAAATAGATTATATAAAAGTTAAAGGGTTATCGTCAAAAAAGTTAACAGATTTAAAAAATTTTGACTATAAATCTTATAATTTTCTTTCAGATGAGGTTAAAGTTTCAGAGTCTTTTTTAAACAAATTTAAATCGAGTTCAAGATTTAACAATTTCTCTCTTATAAACATATCAACTAATAAATATAAATTTGGGTTCAACTACAACTTAGACGTATATAGCAACAAAGATGCAACTGGTGAAATGATTAATCTATCTAATCGTTTTTTTAGTCAGCAGGAAGTTGTCGAGGGAAGTAAATCTAGATACATTACTGATGTAGTTACAAAAAATAAATCTGATAAAATTCTTTTACTAG
>MDSZ01009875.1_pt1 | contig 12864 bp, 10 predicted proteins | sample 811201 | NCBI WGS metagenome assembly MDSZ01 (sample SAMN05326647, study PRJNA326480) | marine metagenome | isolation source: seawater | place: Indian Ocean: North | collected 2010
AACCGAATAAAGAATATTGATCAATTAGTTGATCATTTTGAGAAAAATGGTTCAGGTGGAATTAAGGCTTACTGTGATGAACATGATAAATTTACCTCAGATGAATGGAAGGATTTTAACATTGAAGAGAAGGAACAGATCTTACAATGTTATCGGATTGCATATTTATCCGAATCGCAGGTAAATTGGTGCCCAAAGCTAGGAACTGTACTTGCGAATGACGAAATATCCAACGGTCTTTCTATTAGAGGAGGGTACCCTGTTGAGCAAAAAGTGATGAGGCAATGGTCCATGAGAATTAAGGCCTATGCTGAAAGATTATTAAGTGATTTGGACGGTTTGGATTGGACCGATTCTTTAAAGGAGCAACAGAAGAACTGGATTGGAAAATCTGTCGGCGCGTCAGTTTCATTTGAAGTTGCAAATCATAAGGGTGAGTATATAGAGGTTTTTACAACAAGGCCAGATACTATTTTTGGAGTTACTTTTATTGTGTTAGCTCCTGAACATGAATTGGTGATGAAGATCGTCAGTGACTCTCAATCCAAGGCCGTTGAAAATTATATTAAGGAGACATCTTCTAAATCAGAAAGAGAACGTCAATCAGATGTGAAGAATATTACTGGCGAGTATACTGGAGCCTATGCTATTCATCCGTTTACAGGAAAGCAAATTCCTATTTGGATTGGTGATTATGTCTTGTCGGGTTATGGCACTGGTGCTGTGATGTCGGTTCCGTGCGGTGACCAAAGAGACTATCTATTTGCTAAAAGATTTGATATTGACATTGTTAATATTTTCAAAGACGTAGACATTTCAAAGTCCGCTTATGATGAAAAAACTGGAACAATTGCATGTTCTGATTTTTTAAATGATCTTCAAATTAATCAGGCCATTAAAGCTGCTATTAAAGCCATAGAGGAAAAAGGAATAGGTAAAGGAAAGACGAATTATAGATTAAGGGATGCAGTGTTTTCACGACAAAGATATTGGGGAGAGCCTTTCCCGGTATATTTTAAGAATGAAACACCATATTTAATTGATGATGAAAACCTTCCGATTGAGCTTCCCGAGGTTGACAAATACTTGCCTACAGAAGATGGTGAGCCACCGCTTGCGAGAGCCGATAAGGCAAAATGGAAGCATGCTCAGGGGGATAGGATGGATTTTAACACAATGCCTGGTTGGGCTGGGAGCTCGTGGTATTTTTTAAGGTATATGGATCCGCATAATGAAAAGGAATTTGTATCCAAAGAAAAGGTGGATTATTGGCAAAATGTTGATTTATATATTGGTGGTTCCGAGCATGCAACGGGACACTTACTATACTCTCGGTTTTGGACAAAATGTTTATACGATTTAAATTTCATACCCTTTAATGAACCATTCAAAAAACTCATTAATCAAGGAATGATTCTTGGGAGAAGTAATTTTGTTTACAGGATCAATGGGACAAATTGTTATGTAAGCAAAACAAAAATCAAGGAGCATGATACGACACCTATACACGTAGATATCTCTATTGTTAATAATGATGTTTTAGATAAGGAGAAATTTAAAGAATGGATGCCTGAATTCAAAGATGCCACCTTTATTTTAGAAGAAAACGGGGATTACATTTGCGGATTTGAAGTTGAAAAGATGTCAAAATCCAAATATAATGTGCAAACTCCTGATGAACTTGTTATTGATTTTGGGGCTGATACATTGAGGCTATATGAAATGTTTCTTGGCCCTATAGAACAGAGCAAGCCGTGGGATACAAAAGGAATTTCAGGGGTACATAATTTTCTTAGAAAGTGTTGGAGGTTATATTGTGATGCCGACGGCAATTCAATTTTGAAAGATGAGCAGCCTTCTAAAGAATCATTGAAAACATTACACAAGGCAATTAAGCGAATACGCGAGGATCTTGATAGATTCTCCTTGAATACATGTGTTTCTACCTATATGATTGCCGTAAATGAATTTACAGAGCAAAAATGTCGCAATCGTGATGTGTTGGAACAATTTGTTATACTTCTCGCTCCCTACGCCCCACATTTTTGTGAAGAACTCTGGGAGAAAATGGGCAATCAATCCGGCACATTATATCAGTCAAGTTTCCCTGTATTTAATCAAGAGTATTTAGTTGAAAACACCTATGAGTATCCAGTTTCATTTAATGGAAAAATGCGATTTAAAGTAGAATTGCCATTGTCATTAAAGAAAGATGAGCTACAAAAGGAATTGGAGAAGATGGATCAAACAATTAAATGGCTTGATGGTAAAGAACCCAAGAAAGTTATTATTGTACCTGGAAAGATTGTAAACTTTGTAATTTAAGCCTCCAAATGCTTCATTATGCTGGCTAAATCATTTACTTCGATGATGTATTTTTTCAGCGCCGTTGAATTTGCTTTAATTTGTGGTCCACCCGCAAATACATCTAGATTCGGATAATCTGATTTTAACTTTTTAAAATAACCAACTACCAATTTTCCATCAACAGCAGTTAGCCATGAAGAAAGAATGTAATTTGGTTTGAGCTTTTCAATACATTCGACTAACGACTCATAAGGAAGGCTTTGACCTAAATAAAAAGTATGCACCCCTTTGGATCGCAATAAGAAATGATAAAAAAGAAGACTCATTTCGTGCCATTCATGTTCAGGAAGGTACATCAAGACGGATTTTTCGGTCGAAACTGGTATTTCCTGTTTGTCAATTTCGGAAATGATTTTTTGTCGAATAAGATTCGACATAAAATGTTCTTGCGCAGGATTTACGGAACCAATTAACCACATGATTCCAATGCGATCTAAAAATGGAATAAGATGATCAGTAAAGGTTTTTTCTAATCCTTCTGTTTCTAATAAATTGGCAAGTGTTTCTTTAAATAGTTCCTCATCTAACGAAACCAACGAAAGAAGGAGTTTATCCATGCTATATTCAGGCTCCTTATTTACTTTTATGTCCCATAGAAGCTTATTCATATCTTCTTGGGATAGCTTGGCAATTTTAGAAATTTTGATTCCATTTCGATTAAGCATACTAACGGTCAATAAATGCGTCAATTCTGAATCGGAATACGTTCTGATTTTTGTATCTGTTCGATCTGGAGATAATATACGATAGCGTTTCTCCCAAATACGTATCGTATGAGATTTAATGCCCGTAAGGTTTTCCAGATCTTTTATTTTATATTCCGCCATTGTATACTTGTCCTTCACCAAAAAACAACCCAAATGATATATTGTTCTATATACTATATAATATATTCTAAATTTGTGTTATGGACATCAATAGCGCTGAATTTTTAATCTCCAATACCACATTTAAAAAATGCCCTCAGGATCAAAAGGCTGAGTTTGCTTTTATTGGCAGGTCCAATGTTGGAAAGTCCTCTTTAATAAACATGATTACTGGCAAAAAAAAGCTTGCAAAAACCTCTTCAACACCAGGAAAAACTCAATTGATCAATCATTTTATCGTTAATGACGAATGGTATTTGGTTGACTTACCTGGTTATGGATATGCGAAGGCCTCAAAAAAGAGTCGAAAGGTATGGGAGCATTTCATATCTGAATATTTACTTCATCGCGAATTTTTATTAACTACTTTCGTTCTGATTGATTCAAGATTGGAGCCACAAGCTATTGACCTGGAATTCATGAATTGGTGTGGATCTAAGGGGATTCCATTTTCAATCATTTTCACTAAAACTGATAAATTATCTAGCTCAGCTCTTCAGAAGAAACTGTCTTTTTACAAAAAAGAAATGCTTAAATATTGGGAGGAATTACCTCCAGTCTTCATTAGCTCAAGTCAGTCGAAACTAGGACGCGAGACCATTTTAAACTATTTGCAGGAGATTCTCAATTCGTTTAGTGAATCTCGTTCTTGAATATACATCTTGAAATATTTACTTTTGCTAAAATAATATTATGGGAAGAGCCTTTGAATATCGACGAGCAGCCAAAGAAAAACGTTGGGATAAAATGTCCAAAATTTTCCCCAAGCTTGGCAAGGCGATAACTCTTGCCGCTAAGGAGGGGGGGATTGACCCTGCATCAAATGCCAAATTGCGAACAGCCATTCAGAATGCAAAAGCTGAAAACATGCCCAAGGACAATATTGAGGCGGCAATTTCTAGGGCAGTTCAAAAGGATACAGCGCTATTCAGTGAAATGAATTATGAAGGAAAGGGCCCTCACGGCGTATTGGTTTTCGTCGAATGCGCTACAGATAATCCCACGAGAACAGTCGCTAATGTGAAATCGTATTTTAATAAAGCGGGAGGGGGAATCGTTCCAACTGGATCTTTGGAGTTTATGTTCCAGAGAAAGAGTGTTTTTGAGGTAGAGAAACCCGCAGAACTTGACCTAGAAGAGCTCGAGTTTAATCTTATTGATGCCGGCGTGGAAGAGCTAGAATTGAGAGATGAACAGTTATTCATTTATGGAGATTATACTTCATTTGGAACAATTGCTAAGGCTCTTGAAGAAATGGAACTGGCGATTCAAAAGTCGAGTCTTAAAAGGTTTCCAACATCACCAGTTGAATTCAATGAAGATCAACTCATAGAGATCGAAAAAATGTTGGACAAAATTGAAGATGATGATGACATTCAGCAGGTTTTCACCAATATTGCATAATTATTCCAATCATTTATACTAAAACACGCTTAATTTAGTTATAGATAGACGTTTATGTCCAAAAAAGCTCTTACATATCTTAGTCTCTGTGCCTTAATTCTGTTTTCGGCATGCTCTACAGAGAAAAATACATTTCTGAACAGGACGTATCATTCTACTACGGCTCGTTTCAATGGATATTTCAATGCTAACGAGTTATTAGATCAGGCACTTGTGACATTTTACAGCTCGAAAAAAGATGACTTTTATGAAGTTTTACCCGTTAATCTTTTGCCAAATGAGGTCGAGTCAAAAGGCATGCATCCTGCCATTGATACTGCCATTTCCAAATGCTCAATTGTTATAAAAAACCATAGCATGCCGAGTACTGAGGACATGTATTATAAAGATGTAGAGCATAATAAGTGGATAGATGAAAATTGGATTACTATTGGAAGGGCACTATATTATAAACGAGAGTATAAACAGGCTAAAAAGAATTTTGAATTTGTAAAACGCTTATTTGCAAAGGACCCGTCGTATTATTTGGCAAGATTATGGATTGCAAAGATTCACATTGAACAAAGAGCATTTGCCGATGCAAAAATTATTTTGGATGATTTAAATGCTATTTCATTAGAGCAAAAAGAAAAAACTTTCCGTGATTATATTCCATTTGTTAAAGAGAAGACTGAAGATGAGGAAGGGATACCCGTAATGAGTCGAAAGTTACAGTACGATATTTATAAAACATATGCTGATCTTGCCATTAAGCGAAAAGAATACCCAGAAGCCATTAATGGATTGAATTCAGCGATTACGAAGTGCCGTTCACAAAGTGAAAAAACACGACTGCATTTTATCTTGGGTCAGCTTTATCAAAGGAGTAATGTTTTGGATTCAGCAAGACTTCATTATTCTAAAGCATTAAAAGCGGCAGCCCCATTTGAGATTTCTTTCAATGCGAGATTAAACAGAGCCATTAGTGGCGGAGGAGAAAAGCTGAGTAAGGATTTACAGAGGATGCTGAAAGATGCAAAAAATGCTCAATATAAGGATCAAATTTATTATGCGCTTGCCAATCTTGAATTGAATCGAAATGATCGGGTGGAGGCAAAAGTATATTTAACTGAATCCGCTTTTTATTCTAACGGAAATGCACGTCAAAAAGCCATGGCATATGAAAAATTGGGGGACTTGAGTTACGGTGAAAAGAATTATGTTTCCGCCCAGAAGTATTACGATTCTTGTTCTCGATTTATTCCCGAAGGATATCCAAATGGTGACCAGATAAAGGATAAAGCGGTGAAGTTATCCGATTTAGTAGATGCTATTGAAATTGTGGTATTTGAAGACAGTGTTCAACGAATTGCGAAAATGCCTGAAAAAGAAAGAGAGCAATTCTTAAAGGAGACATTGAAACAAATTAAGCGAGAGGCACAAAAAAGAAAAGAAATGGAAGCGGCGAAGCTTTTGGCTTTGCAAGAGCAAAATAATACAAGTTCAAGTTCTTCTAACAAATCGGTATTCACAAACCCCAAGCTAAGAGAAGAAGGTTATAATGACTTCAGAAAAGCATGGGGTTCGAGAGAAAACGAAGATCATTGGCGCCGTAGTGAAAAAATTGTTTTTTCAAATGGGGAATTAACAGACTCAAGTGCTGTGGATTCTATATTAGTAGAGGAGATTGGTGTTGATTCATTGACGGTTGACCATCTAAGAAAAAACATTCCATTGAGCGATAGTGCATTTGCGCTTTCACAAACAAATTTGTTTGAAGCACTTTATCAAAGTGGAGTACTCTACAAAGAAATTTTAAATGAATTAGAGTTGGCTCAAGAACAATTTGATAGGGTTTTAGATATAAATCAGCGAAACTTAACAGATTTATCATGCGCTTTTCAATTGTATAAGCTCAATGAATCTTCGGGAAAAAAAGAGGTTTATGCAAATCATATATTGACACATTATCCAAGCTCTGATGCAGCAAAATATCTAGATGATCCTGATTTTTATGTAAAGCAAAAGGAATCTCAGCAAGCCGATCAGAAATCTTATGTTGAACTCGTAGATCTGTATTATTCTGGGAAATACAAGGAGGTTATTGACTCAACAAATCGAATAATTGAAGAAGATCTATCCAATGCTTACAGAGCAGATTATCTTCTTTTGAATGTTTTTGCCAATGGTCAACTTACTGAAAATAAAGAAGAATTAGTTCCATTAATCAATAGGGTAATTGATGAAAAACCTGGGACACCTCAAGCCGAAATTGCTCAGGACCTATTAGATATTCTTGAGAATGGATTTAGTAAAAATGACTCAATTAATTTTGATCCAGAATACATTTACAAATTTGATGATACTGAAAAACATTTTGTGATTGTTCTATTGGACGAGGATGACGAAGAGGAGGATCTTAAGTATGGTGTTTCAGGATTTAATAAGAAAAAGCACAAATCAAAAAACCTCAAGACCAGCTCAAATTTAACGATGAATAAAACGCCTTTTGTTTTGGTTAAAGAATTTGAAAATATAAGATTGGCACAAGAATATATCAATTCATATAAAGCGGGATATGAAATATTAGATGAATATCAAGACAATAAAATTTATTCAATTGGTAAAAACAATCTCAAAATTTTAATAGAATCTTCTAATTTTGAGGAATATAAATCATTTTTCATTGATTTTTATTAAATTAATATGTTAAAAAGAAAAGAAAAACTTACTTCAGATATGGGATATTCAGCAGATCAAGACGGGAATTACATCATTGCAGGAACAAGAATTACAGGAGATATTTTATCGGAAAACAACATTCTTATTGAGGGTGAAATTATGGGAAATATTTCATGTAAGGGAAAGGTAACTGTCGGAAATACGGGATTGGTAAAGGGAAACATTTCTTGTTACACATCAGAAATTTATGGAACAATAGAGGGTGAGATCAAAGTCGAAGATGTTTTAAACTTAAGAGACACCTCAAAAATTTATGGAAACATTTATACCACCAAACTCAAGATTGATGAGGGAGCTTTCTTTGAAGGTAGTTGTAAAATGTCGTCCTCAAAACCTCAAATGGAGCAAAGCAATACTTTAATGTCTGATCTTATTCAGGAGGAAGACATTATTGAGTAATGAAGCAAAAGTTCCCTGGTCGGAAAAGTAATCTTTACATCAGGTTCTCCTCTGTAGCGATTCAGATGGCCGCCGTTATTTCTGTATTTACATGGCTAGGCGTATATTTAGATGATTATTTTCGTAGCGAAACCCCGTGGTTGACAATTGTTTTGTCACTTTTTGGCGTCATTGGTTCTTTAGCTCTTGTTATTCGTGAAGTTTTAAAATTAGACCAAAACGATGATTCAAAGAATCATTAGACAGCTCATCCTTATTGCCGTATGGATTTTGTTTAGTATTATCCTGACACATGTTTTTATCCATCAAGTGTCAACCTTTTATAATTTATTGAACGCAAGTGTGCTACTTTTTATTTTTCTGGGAAGTACAGTTTTAGTCAATTATAAAATTGAGAAAAATCCAAAACGATTTATTGGAAATTTTTTGGTGATGACAACCTTACAGCTGCTTGTCTTTTTAATCTATGAGTTAATCTTGATTTTTCAAGGTAATATGTGGTGGGAGGTAATTCAGGCCCTCGTAAATTGTATTATTTTAATTGTAATACAGTCTATAAATTTAGCCAAGCTAAGTTTAGAGCCTCCTGAGGAATGAATCGAATAATTTTGCAAGACCATTGAAGGAATTAAAATTAAGATTCTCATAGGTATCGAAAATGTCATGATAGTTTTTATTATTACCCATGGTATAAACAAAAAATGACCTCACCCCTTTTTCAGTGAAAAAATAATGGTCAGAATTTGCAGCTTTTCCACGTGCTTTTACAACAGGTACCGCTTGTGTTTTTCGATTCATTTTTTGAAGAAGCTTAAACTCCTTTTTAAAAACCCTGCCATTTACAGCAGTAATTCCATGTTCTCCACTTCCCATAATATCAAGATTCAATAAAAAGCGAATTTTACTGATTTCAAATAAGGGGTTTTCACTCATATACTTCGACCCCACAAGTCCAGCCTCTTCTCCCGCAAATGCCACAAGAATCGTATTGTATTTTTTCAAGGGCTTTAATTTTATAGTCTCTCCAATTGCAAGCAGCATAGCGACTCCACTTGCATTGTCATTTGCTCCAGGGAAATAGGTTTCGGTACCCATTCGCCCTAGGTGATCGTAATGAGCGGTAATCATAATCGTACCTTTTGATTTTCTTTTTGAAGGAATATATCCAATAACATTATTCGATTCATAATCAATTAAATGATTATTGTGGATGTGAATTTTAATACTCTTTTCATCTACATATAAAGAGTCGAAAATGTTTTTTTTCATCTGAATATAGAAACGATCGTTGGCTTTCGCTTGAACAGACCATGTAAATTTATTATTAACCAATTCAATTACGTCATTATATTTTGACACGTTTTGGGCCACTTGATGCACATAAATAGAAAGACTGTCTACAGTAACATTATTATCTATTACATAGAGCTTTTTGGGGTCATAATTCCTCCACAACGGCGCATCCCATTCTTCTTCAAACAAATGCTTCATATCCATGATTTCAATATTTTTTTCGTCGTAGCTTTTTATCCCATTACATTTAGGATATCTACAAGTACCATTTGATATTGGGTTGATGACATAATCAAGTCCAGGCTGAAGAATCTGATTGTTAATTTGAACTGAACAAGTATCAGGAAAGGTGTTCACATTGTGCTTAAAGGCTTGAAAATACCCCGATGGCAAGGATTCAATACCCAATTCTTTCATTTGAGAGCAAATAAAATTTGCGGCAATTAAATCTCCTTGATTTACATAGCCTCTTCCGTGAAGCTCCGGAGAGCACATTTTTTTGGTAAACTCCCGGTAATCGAAACTTTCTTGACCAAATGATAGAGAATGTGACAGAAAAAATAGAATACAAATGTTGGCTTTCATAGCAGAGGATGATTTTCACAATAAAAATAATCAAACCAATAAATGAGAATTGTTTTTGCGTTAATTTTAATGAATTACTCGCATAAAAGTTGCTATATTGTTCCAAAGAAATTTGATAATCGAAAGAAGTGGGATTTACCCCTTTTTGATTTAACATAAATCGATAATGTAACTTATGTTTTTAGAGCAATTCCCTTTGCAAAAAAAGTCTAATGGATGGATTGAGGTCATTTGTGGTTCTATGTTTTCAGGAAAAACGGAAGAATTAATTCGAAGATTAAGACGAGCAGAATTTGCGAATCAGCAGTTGATTTTATTTAAACCAAAAATTGACAATAGATATAGTAAGAAAAATGTTGTTAGTCATAGTGGAAATGAATTTGAGGCTGTTTTAATAGAAGATTCCTCAGATATTCTAACTCATATTGACAAACAAAGGCTTGTTGCGATAGATGAAGCACAGTTTTTTGATGAAGGTATCGTTGCTGTTTGTGAAAAACTATCAGCGAAGGGTATTAGAGTTGTGCTAGCTGGTTTAGATATGGATTATACAGGTAAGCCCTTTGGTCCGATGCCAGACTTGTTGGCGATAGCGGAATACGTTACAAAGGTTCATGCCATTTGTGTTTCTTGTGGGAATTTAGCTCAATTTTCCAATAGAACTGTTTCAGAAACTAGTCAGGTTCTTGTTGGGGCAGTTGAAAAATACCGACCATTATGTCGGGCTTGTTTTACGAATACTGAAGATTGAAACTCAATATAACTTTAAGAGAACTTTCGAACATTACTCATGGAACCATTCATGGCCAAGGCCCTACTGGGGTTATTGATGAAGTGGTGTATGACTCAAGACTCATTCAATCAGGTGAAGGCAAAGTATTTTTTGCATTAAATGGGAAGTTTAGGAATGGGAACGACTTTATTTCGGATGCCTATAAAAATGGAGTTCGCTTTTTTGTCGTCAATGAAGAAGCCCAGTTAAGTCAAAATGATGTGACCTATTTGATGGTTAAAGACCCTCTAGAAGCTTTAATAAAATTGGCAAAGCATCACCGAAGTAAATTTGATATTCCGATTATCACCGTTGTTGGCACTCATGGAAAGACCATCGTAAAAGAATGGCTTGGTATTTTATTAAGTGAAAAATACCAAGTAGTGAAATCTCCAAAGAGTTACAATTCTAAATTAGGCGTGGCCATGTCGATTTTAGAGCTCAATCGAGATGCTGAAATTGCCATTTTTGAGGCATCGATAACTGAAGAGGGAGAAGGGGCTTTATTTCAAAAGCTATTGAATCCATCTCATGGAATCTTGACCCATACTGGTGATAAATACGATCATAATTTCAGAAATAAGAGTGATAAGAAAAAGGAGTATTTGCAGCTTTTTCAAAATGCAGAAAAAGTGTTTTATGAATCAGAATCTTTCGATGATTTATTTAAAGGAGTTAACCATTTAAAAACCCAAATCTCAAGCTTCACGAAGGAGCTTAAGGAATTAGGCTTTACACAAAATATAAAAAAAGTAAATGCTGCTATTTGCTTGAATGTAGCTTCGTTTTTCAAGGTGGATGTTGCCCTTGAAAAAGGTATGCTTCCTGATTTGGCGATGAGACTGGAGTCCTTTGATGGTGTGGAGAATAGTATTATTTTAAACGACACTTACTCCTTTGACCTTGAATCATTGGAAACATCACTACAATATTTAAGCTCTTCGGAGAAGGGTAAAAAGCGAATAGTTCTTTTGCCTCAAAAGGATAATTCAAATAATAAAGGCATAATTGAATTATTAAAAAAGTATCAGATAGATGAATACCACTTTATTAAATCCAAATCTGATATTACATTTTCATTGAGTAATTCAATAATTCTAGTTGTGGGAGGAAAGGGTTCTAATATGAATAGAATTGCGGGGCAACTAAAATTAAAACAACACCGAACCAAGATAGAAATAAATTTAAATGCCATAAGAAAAAACATTCACCTGGTAAAAGATAGACTTTCTTCTGACACCAAATGTTTGGTTATGGTAAAAGCGAATGCGTATGGCACAGGACTCGTCAAGGTTGGTCAATATATAGAAAAGATTGGTGCTGATTTTTTAGGTGTTGCCTATACAGATGAAGGTGTTACTTTGAGAAAAAATGGGGTTAACTGCCCAATTTTAGTTATGAATGTGGGAATAGATGACTTTCAAGATTGTATTAATTACCAACTAGAGGCATCTGTTTATTCTTTGAGTATTCTTGATGAATTTGTAAAAATGTTAATTGCAAATGAAATTAAAGGTTTCCCAATTCACTTGAAAGTGGATACAGGTATGAAACGTTTGGGGATACATCCGAGTGAAGTAGAAAAGTTCATTACCATTTTAAAATCCCAACCTGAAATTACTCTAAAAGGTGTTTATTCTCATTTTGCTGAATCAGATAATACGGAAAATTCCAATTTCACAAACAGCCAGCTAAAAACATTTCTTGATGTCTGTTCAAAAATCTCGGAACGTGTCTCAGGTTCATTCATTCGACATATGAGCAATTCTGATGGATTATTAAATTTTCCAAAAAGTCAACTGGATATGGTTCGATTAGGATTGGTTGTATACGGGATTTCGAATAATACTAAAATCAATAGGAGTCTAACATCGGTAATTAAATGGTCCAGTCAAGTAGCTCAGATTAAAACGGTAAAGAAGGGCGAAACCGTTGGATATGGTCGGGCTTACATAGCAAAAAATGAGATGAGGATTGCCGTCATTCCTGTAGGTTATGCCGATGGATTTAGACGATCATTAGGAAATGGTAAAGGTTCTGTTTTCATTAAAGGGCAGGTGTTTTACACGGTTGGAAATGTTTGTATGGATATGATCATGATTGATATTTCTAACGAAGATGTTTTACCAGGAGACCTTGTCGAAATTATTGGCGAGCATCAAAGCTTGATTCAATTTGCAAGGCTTCTTGACACCATTCCATATGAGGTGCTTACCTCTCTATCCGATCGGGTACACCGTAATTATATTATAAATTAAAGTACCTTTGAGATGTAACAAATGTAACAAGGTATTTGTATTGCTTAAACAAATAACTCATCCTAAAATATCATGAAATATTTTTTAATCTTGTTTTTCACATGTTCGTTTTTATTTGTCAATAATTCAATGGCGCAATCGACACCGCAGGACACATCACTGCTTTTGGTTGAAAAGCATGACGGCACAAAGTACATAG
>MDSZ01139741.1_pt1 | contig 12861 bp, 14 predicted proteins | sample 811201 | NCBI WGS metagenome assembly MDSZ01 (sample SAMN05326647, study PRJNA326480) | marine metagenome | isolation source: seawater | place: Indian Ocean: North | collected 2010
AAAAGAAGGTTCCATATGCTTGGCAAGAGCAACGATTTAAAACTATGTTTCGAAAGCTGATAGCTCTCGAACAACGTTGTGATGTGCATGTGATTGCTGGTGACATATTTGATAAGAAACCAGAGCCAGATGAAATCTGTTTGTTTTTAAGCTATATCAATTCGGTCACCATTCCCACATTTATTATTCCAGGCAACCACGAAGCAACTAAAAAAGGAGAATCTTTCTTTGAACACTTTACTCAAGAAAACGCTATCAAGAATGAAAACGTTCATGTATATACGCGCAATGGACGCGCGAGTGTTGGTGAAGCGAATTTTTGCTTCTTCCCATATGGCGAAATGCAAAAAGATAATTTACCACAGTATGTTGGAGGTGACATACTCGTTACACATATTCGCGGAGAAGTGCCGCCACATGTATCGCCAGAATATGATTTTTCCCGTCTCGCCCCTTGGCGCTTATGTTTACTTGGGGATTTACACTTTAATCATCGTTATGGTGACACTGACTGTTACTATCCTGGTAGTCCGCTGAACACTACATTTGATAGAGATGCTAACAGACAATATGGTGTAGACATTTATGACTTTGCAAACGACAAAGACTATAAACGTGAATTTGTAGATTTACAACTTCCAAAATTGCTACGAAAAAGAATAGTAGCTGGTGAGCCCATGATGCCTGACCCTGTAAATCATGTTATGTATGAAATCACAGGGTCAATAGATGAACTTAGTAAAATAGAAAACACTGAGTTATTAGACAAAAAGATTGCAGCAAGTCCAACAGAAGATTCAACTCTTGATTTAAAAAACAAAACTATTCACGAAGAATTAGAATTGTACTTAGAATATATTAAAGTAAAAGATAAAGATTCAGTTATTCAAGAGTTTAAAGGCTTGAACATTAATGTATGACGTTACGTATAACAGAGTATATTGGAGATATCCGCAAACAGACAGTTTTATGCGACCTACAAAAGGTTATCTTTGTACTCCCACATTACCCACGTTAGGATGTAGAGTTACTGTTCCGTTTTATAAAAAGTGTGGCGATAATATTCGCACAGACTATGAAGAGCTAGTAACACAGTTTGCAAAACAATATCCGAATAACAAATTTGTTATGAGCATGAGTGGTGGTATAGATTCAGAGTTTTGTGCTGAAACTTTTTATAACCTTAAAATACCTTTTAGAGCCGTAAGCCTGCGATTGTTTAATGGAGAAAACGACCATGACTTATTGTACGCGGCTAAATATTGTAAAGATCGTGATATTGACTTAAAAATACATAATATTTCGTATGACGAATTGTGTAATACTGTTATTGCAAAAGCATGCAAGTACGGTCAGTTTACTCATTCACCTTCACAAGTTGCTCTTACACATTTGTTTGACTTTGTGGGAGATGATGAAATATTAATTAATAGCGGTCACAACCCAGATTATTGCAATAACATTGGTTTTGGTTGGTGGGAAGATTCGCCTAACATGGTGAAGTATGCTATTAACACAAACAAAAAGTTTATGACATTTACTAGCTTAGAGCCGATATTTGTTCATTACACTAAAAATTATGATTCAACACAGCCTGGAGAAAAAGACAATGGTTTTTTATATGAGCAGTATCCACACTTGAAAGAAAGAACAAAAATGACTGGTTGGGAAACTGCTACTACTTATGCGCTTGAAGCAGAAAAACTAATTAGAAGTGAGTGTAATGAGGCTGTTAACACATTTGTAACTTGGAATGTTATTAGTAAAAAGCGCAAAAAAGATATTGAAAAACAATTAGATAAATATTTTGCAGACAAGCAAGAACTTAATAAGTTGTGGACATTGTATAAATTAATTACAGGAGTAGAACTTGGCAGATATTAAATTAAAGACTTTATCATTTTCAAATTTGTTTTCTTATGGTAAAAACAATATAATACATTTTGATGCAAACAGAATAACACAACTTACTGCTCCCAATGGTAGTGGTAAAACTTCGATAGCCTTAATCTTACAAGAAGTATTATTCAATAAAAATATTAAATCGATTAAGAAAAATGATTTGTTAAACCGATGGGGTAATCAAAAAACTTGGGAAGCATCTCTGTCTTTTGAGATAGATGGTGTGCCTTATACTATGGAAACAAAAAGAACAGGTGCATCCACAAAAGTTAAGTTGTCAAAAGAAGGTGTTGATATATCAGATCACAAAATACTAGACACTTATAAAAAATTACACTCTTTGTTAGGGCTAGACTTTGAGATATTTTCACAACTCACTTACCAATCATCAGTCGATTTATTAGACTTTTTAAAAGCTACTGATACTAACAGAAAAAAGTTTTTGATTAACTTGTTTAACTTAGAAAAATACGTGCAAATAGGGGAATCATTAAAACTCAAATATAACAGCACTGATAAAGACGTAGCAAAAATTAGTGGAGAGTTGAAATCTATAGAAGATTTTTTAGCAACAACTGAGATTCCCGAAAAACAAGCAGAGCAGCCATTACCTTTTATAGATGACTCTTTACAACAAAGGATTGGTGTTTTAAATGGCGAGCTGGAAAACCATGATAAAGATTGTAAAAAAATAGATCAAAACAACATGTATATTGCTGAACGGGACTCACTTTCTTTTAAAATGGATTTACCTGTTCCTGAACAATTCAAAAACGCTCAACTCTTACAAGAACAAAAAGAATCTTTATTGTTAACTCAAAACAATTTAAATAGCATGAAAAAAGAATTAAGAGGGATAGATGATAGAGATACTTGCCCAACCTGCGGACAAGCTATTGATAATCAAAAAGCAGTTGTTTTAAAAAATAACTTAGAAAACAAGATTTATCAACAAGAGGGTAATGTAGTTGTATACACTAAAAATATTAACGAGTTAGAAGAGGAACTTAGAAAAAATCAGAGCGCACATAGAGTATATGAACAAAATAAAAGAATGATTGAGCGTTTTGAACACTTAACACAATTGATAGATTTTAAATTACCAATTGAACATCCTGATGCTGAAGTTATAAGAAATGAAAAAAATATGATACAAGAAAATTATCAAAATCAAAAAATTCAGTATGACAAAATTGTAAATTTTAATAAACAAGTTGGAGTAAATAATGCAAAAATAGAAGCACTGGAAGAGCAAAAAGCTAATTTTTTAAATAGACAAAATGTTGTAAAAAACGATAAAATAAGTTTATCAAAATCGCTGAATAACTTAAATATTTTGAAAAAAGCGTTTAGCACTTCTGGTATTGTTGCATTTAAGTTAGAAAACTTAACTAAAGAGTTGCAAAATGCCATAAACCATTACTTATCTCTTTTAAGTGATGGGCAGTTTCAAATACGTTTCACTTTAGATAAAGAAAAATTAAATATAGTAGTTATTAATAATGGTGAAACCACTCCTATTGAAACTGTTTCAGGTGGAGAATTTAGTAGAATACAAACTGCTATCTTGCTGGCAATTAGAAACTTATTGTCAAAACTTGGTGGAAGCAGTATCAATCTTCTATTTCTTGATGAAATTACGGGTGTTCTTGATGATGAGGGAAAAGAAAAACTAATAGAAGTGTTGAAACAAGAGGACAACATGAATGTGTTTTTAATTTCTCATGACTTTACACACCCCCTTGTGGACAAAGTTCACATTTTAAAAGATAAAAATATTAGCACTGTGAGGGCATAATGGAAAACTTAGGTATAAATATAGATTTAAAAAGAGATAAACTCATAACTGATCAAGCTATGAAATTACTCAAAGACTATTATTGTAGAGAGAAAGAACCCTCTCCTCAATATGCATTTGCTAGAGCAGCTACTTGCTATAGTCCTACAAAAGAATTTGCACAAAGAATTTATGACTACGTATCAAAAGGTTGGTTTATGTTTGCATCTCCTGTCTTATCAAATGCAGTGCTTCCAGGGGAAAAAGTGAAAGCGCTACCTATTTCTTGTTTCTTGACTTATGTCCCTGATTCACTTGAAGGTTTAATTGATCACACTGCTGAATTAAGATGGCTATCTGTTAAGGGTGGTGGAGTAGGAGGACACTGGAGTGATGTTAGAGCAGTCTCTGAAAAAGCACCAGGTCCTATGCCTTTTTTACATACAGTAGATGCAGATATGGTCGCATATAGACAAGGCAAAACTAGAAAAGGGAGTTACGCTGCTTACTTAGACATTGACCATCCTGATATAATAGAATTTATTAACATGCGAGTACCTACAGGTGATGTTAATAGAAAATGTTTAAATCTACATAATGCAGTAAATATCACTGATAAGTTCATGGAGGCCGTAGCAAAAGGCGAAGACTGGTATCTACTGGATCCAAACGACAGAAGTGTTAGAGATACTATATCTGCTAGAAAGTTATGGGAGTCTTTACTAGAAACCAGATTTAGAACAGGAGAGCCTTACTTAAATTTTATAGATACTGCTAACAGAGCCTTACCACAACCTATGAAAGATAAAGGACTGTCTATAAAAGGATCTAATCTTTGTAATGAAATACACCTGCCAACAAGCGAAGATAGAACTGCAGTTTGTTGTTTATCATCTGTAAATATAGAAAAATATGATGATTGGAAAAATACTACAATGATTCAAGATTTGACTATGTTTCTTGATTACGTGTTACAATTTTTTATAGATAACGCAGGAGATGAAATAGCAAGGGCAAGATTTAGTGCTACCCAAGAAAGGTCTTTAGGATTAGGAGCAATGGGTTTACACTCTTATTTTCATAAACACCGTGTATCATTTGAATCTGAAGAAGCTGCTGAAATGAATAGAAATATTTTCAAGTATATTAAGAATGAAGCAATGAAAGCAACATTAACCCTTGGAAAAGAGTTAGGAGAGTGCCCTGATATGGCAGGCACAGGTAGAAGAAACTCACATATGTTAGCTATTGCACCTAATGCAAATAGTTCTATTTTATGTAATACATCGCCGTCAATAGAGCCTTTAAAGGCTAATGCTTATACACATAGAACTAGAGCAGGCTCACATCTAATCAAAAACACTTATTTAGAAGAAGAACTTGAGAAACTAGGACAAAATAATGAAAAAGTTTGGACTAGCATTATAACTAATGGTGGATCTGTTCAACATTTAGATTTTTTACCACAAAGTATAAAAGCAGTTTTTAAAACAGCTATAGAGTTAGACCAGTTACAATTAATTAAACAAGCTGCTGACAGACAAGAGTATTTATGTCAGGGTCAATCTTTAAACATATATTTTGCAGCTGGTTCCTCTAAAAGTTATTTACACAACGTGCATTACAATGCTTGGAAGTTAGGGTGTAAAGGATTGTATTACTTAAGAACTGAAACCACACAAAGAGCAGAAAATGTTGCTGAAAAAATAAAACAAGATAAATTAAAAGACTACGTAGAACAAGAAGATGAATCTTGTGTAGCATGTGAAGGATAAAAATATGAATATTAGAGTAGTAACAAAAAAAGACTGTCCATTCTGTATAATGACAAAAAATTGGTTAAAAGAGCATGGATTTGAATTTGAAGAACAGTTAATGGAAAGAGAAGAAGAGCGATTAGCTTTCTATCAAACCTTAAATGATATGGAAGAAACGATAGGTAAAAACGCAAGAACAAGACGTATTAATTCTGTCCCACAAATATTTATAGACGATGAAAGAATAGGTGGTTATGATAATTTAATGAAATTAGCAGACTCCTTACTCAAGAAACGCTCTGGCGGATTGCTTAATTTTAGTGAAACATATAAACCCTTTCACTATCCTTGGGCTGTTGAAATTACAACTAGACATGAAAAAGTGCATTGGATAGAAGATGAGGTTGATTTGTCAGAAGACGTCACTGATTGGAAAGGTGGCAAAGTGTCTGATATAGAAAAAGAATATATCACACATATTTTAAGACTATTCACTCAATCAGATGTAGCAGTCGGGCAAAATTATTATGATCAATTTATTCCTAAATTTAAAAACAATGAAGTTAGAAACATGTTAGGATCTTTTGCATCGAGAGAGGGTATTCATCAAAGAGCTTATGCACTCTTAAATGAAACTTTAGGCTTACCTGATTCTGAATACCACGCTTTCTTAGAATATAGTGAGATGGCAGATAAGATTGAATTTATGATGGACTCAAACGTTGGAACACAAAAAGGTCTTGGATTAGCATTAGCCAAATCTGTATTTAATGAAGGCGTAGCTTTATTTGCTTCATTTGTAATGTTGCTAAATTTTCAAAGATATGGCAAAATGAAAGGGATGGGAAAAGTCGTTGAGTGGTCTATAAGAGACGAATCAATACATGTTGAAGGAGTATCAAAGTTATTTAGGCAGTATTGTTTAGAGTACCCTAGAATAGTCGGAGATAAATTTAAATCTGAAATCTACAAAATGTCTACCTTATCTGTTGAACTTGAAGATAAATTTATTGATCTTGCATACGACATGGGAACTATTGAAGGACTCGCAAAAGACGAAGTTAAACAGTACATTAGATATATCACTGATAGAAGATTACTTCAGCTAGGACTTAAACCAAACTTCAAGGTCAAAGAAAATCCTTTACCTTGGTTAGAGTGGATCTTAAATGGTGCAGACCACACAAACTTTTTTGAAAACAGAGTCACTGAATATGAAGTGGCAGGATTGACAGGAGAGTGGAATGACGTATATTCAGTGGAGGCTGCATGACCAATTTTGAAAAAGTAGCAGAATTTATGACTACTTTCGGCCAAGACGTTATAACACAGCCTAAATTAACTGGTGTGTCTGAGTTGAGATACGATTTAATAAGAGAAGAATTATTGGAACTAAGAGAAGCTCTAGATAATAAGGATATAGTTGGGGTGGCAGACGCCCTGACTGATATTCTTTATGTAACATATGGTGCTGGTCATGCTTTCGGTATAAACTTGGATAAATGTTTTGCGGAAGTACAAAGGTCAAATATGAGTAAACTAGGAGAAGATGGAAGACCAATTTATAGAGACGATGGTAAAGTCCTTAAAGGTCCAAAGTATTCTCCACCAGACTTAGAGTCAATAATAAAAAATGAGTTCAAAAAGTAAGATAAAAGGAGGAGCATATGAAACTAAGATTGCTAAACTTTTATCAAATGAATTTGGTGTAGAATTTAGAAGAGTGCCTTTGAGTGGTTCAATAGATTACCTCAAAGGAGATATATGGACACCTCATGATACAGCCTGGTGGCCTTATGCAGTTGAGTGTAAACATTATAAAGACATTCAATGGAACAATTTTTTAACATCTCGTACAACGGATATGTTAAGTTTTTGGAGGCAGACCATGAGAGAGGCTGAAGTAATGAAGAAAAAACCTCTTTTAATATTTAGATGGAATCGTTCAAAAGACTTCGCTGCTTTTAATGATGATTTAAAAGTATCTCACTATGTAAAAGTTAAATCATTTAATTGTAAGTTCAAAATAACTTTATTAGATGAGTGGATAAAGTGTGTTAAAAATCAATCTTTTGTTGCTAAATTATAATAAATTTGATATATTATATATAGATAACAGGAGATATACATGAATGACACAAAATCATGGAACGACTTAGATGCGTTGCAAACACCAGACTATACAAATTACAATAACCTACTTCTTATAGACGGTAATAACCTTTCTTATCGTTGGTTACAAAGACCTAATCATAATAATTTTTCACATGAATTTATTAGAACAGTTAGTTCACTAGCAAAATCTTATGAAGCTAGTAGAACAATCGTATGTTTCGACTTTGGTAAAAGTTATTACAGAATGGACATGTCAGAAGAATATAAAGCTAATCGTAAAAAGCCTAAAGAAGAGGCTGAGATTCAAAGATATGACGCTTTTTTTGAGGTGTTAAATAATCTTCCAGATATACTAGATGAAGAAGTCTTAAAATTTAGAGGTGTTGAAGCCGATGATATATTAGCTAATTTAGTTATGAAATATGAAAACGACAATAAATATGATCACATTTGGGTAGTTTCTTCTGACCGTGACTTGCATCAACTCATTAGTAGGAAAACAAGTATATTTAACATATTCGGTAGAAAAGAAGTTACACTTGAGTCAATGAACGAGGATTTAGAATTAGATCCCTCCTTATACTTATTATCAAGAATAATTGAAGGCGATAAAAGTGATAATATATTGGGAGTTGAAGGAATAGGTCCCAAACGTGCACAAGCATTAGCTAAACAATATACCACTCTTGATAATTTACTTGAAGCATTACCAATTAAAGGTAGAGCAAAATACATTCAAAACCTAAATGCGTCAAAAGATTTACTTATTAGAAATGAAAAAATGATAAACTTAAAAGGCTATAATGAAGAAGCATTAGACGCTGCTAAAGAGCCTGAGGTGGTACGTGACAAACTTTCATCCATGTAAAATTAATTTTAAGAAAAGAGAGCTAGCGAGATTACTAGAGGAGAGAGATGGCGTGAGCTGGTCTTTCAATCCTAGTAGTCACTTTGATCCTTTTGTTCACCTAAAAGCTGCGATACCTGAGCCAGTCACGATAAAAGCTAATTCTACTTTACCCATACCAACAGGTATCACTCCAGAACTTAATAATCCAAATTTTAAATTACAAATAACAACACTGTCACAATTAGCAATTGATAAAGGCATAATTGTTTTAGACTCACCTGCAACAATTGATTTTTCTTTCAGGGGTGAGATTTGGGTTATGTTGCATAACATATCAAATAAATCAACGATAATTAGAACAGGTCAACAAATTGCTCAAATGAGTATAGAACCTGTGATACGTATGAATATTGATTATAAAGAAGAAGTTGACACAAAAAACGTTGCGAGTTTGGGATTAGTAAAATGGATAAAAGACTTCATTAATAACAGGAGTCAAAAAGATAAATTGGAGAGACAATCTCAAGAAATTATTTCAAAAGAAAAAATTTTAAAAGAATTTGATTTACATGAGTCAGAAAATGACGAGTTGGAATCAAATAAAAAATCATAAAAAGCAGAGTAGAGTCGTATTTTGACGTAAATAATTTTTTGAGATTTGGAATTATACATTAATGATATTATTTTTAACACAATACTATAGAGGTATTGGCCATGCTAATAGAATTAAGTTATTAGCAGAAGAAACAGCTAAACACCATGAGACTGTTGTAGTAGACCACTTGTTTAAACCACCTTTAGATATTAAGGGTGTAAAGCATTATGCTATGCTTGAATCTTATCAGTTAAAGGATATTAAAAAAGTATTTAACTTTATTCAACAAAAAGAATTATTACGATTTAGATTGAATAAGTGGAAGTATATTTTAAACACTCATAAACCAAAAGTGGTTATTATAGAAGGTTTTCCTTTCTGCCGTCATCAGTTTGCTTTTGAGTATTTTTCTTACATGAATGAATGTAAAAAAAGAGGAATTAAACTTTTGTGCTCTATTAGAGATTATCCTTGGGATGAGCCTCACGACGGTGGTGTGCAAGACTGGATTGCTACTACACAAAATTTAGTTATTGAAAATTACTTTGAAAAGATATTAGTACATGGTGATAAGGGTATTTTACCTCTAATGTCTGATAGAGTAAAAATGACAAACACTGCTGAATTAGTTAGGGAACTATCCCACAAAATATATTATACAGGTTATGTAACTGATAATAGATTAATGAAGCATGAAAATAAAAATAACATTGTGTATGTAAGTTTAGGTTGGAATAAAGAGGAAGTTTTAACAATATTTAAAAGATTTCTTACTACTGCAGAAAAGTTTCCTGATTTAACATTTGTTATGCCTATGGCAAATGTTTACATGGAAAATATGAAAAATGTTAAAAAAGGTAATATAATTTTAACAGATTATATAAAAGATTTAGCTTTTAAAATATCAGAGTGTAGACTATTTATAACATATGGAGGATATAATTCAACCATGGAAGTTTTACAAACACAATGCCCGTCTATACTTATACCAAGACAAAACGGCCAAAAATTAGAACAGTTTATAAGAGCTTATGCATTTGAGTCTTTAAATTGTTTTAAAATATGTAATCCAAATGAATTACAAAACTTAGATAAAGTTATTCAAGAGGCATTGAATGATAATGAATTTCCTAAAAAGTTTCCTTATAGTTTGAATGGAGTAGAGAAAAGTGCAAAGAAAATCCTCAACTATATCTCTTGAAGAATTTAAAAAAATGAGACAAAAATGGTGTAATGAGCTTGCTAATGCTGAGATACAACAAATAAATCATTGGAGAAAAATTAAAAGATTAGATTTAGCATACAAAAATGCAGACAAGAATAAATATGTTGTTATGACTCTTCGTGATAAAAAAATGAGGTATAAGTTTAAAACTGCCAAAAACATAGTTTTAGTAGGCTGTGGAATGTACCCTTATAGTTTATTTGATTTACATAAGCAGTACCCACACATTAAATCAGTTGGTGTTGAAATTGATGAAAAAAGGTGCAAAATAGCAGAGGCATTAGTAAATGCGTCGCCTGGCAAAGATAGCATTAAAATTGTTAATTGTGATGGGATGGATTATGACTTTACGTGGTTAGGGATGGATGATTTTGTTTTCGTAAGTGTAGATGTAGAAAAAGAAAAAGATATTCAACAAAAAGTTATAATGACAAGCAAAGCATCACCGTTTCTTTGTGCGCCTTATCATACGGCGTGGAGACGGGCTTTTCTTTCTTGATACTTTCTTTTTCTTTTTTCTTCTTTTAGTGCCATAACTACTTAAAAAAGAATCAACTTGTGTTATCATATTAACTTACTGCCTTGATTAGATCGAACATTGAATCTGCAAATTTTATATTTTGTTCTTCTGTAAAATGATTAGCGTAAACATTTTCATCATCTGGATTTACATGTCTTAAGAATTTTTTTACTTCAATACCGTTTTCAAAATCATAATAAGAATTTTTAAATGAAAAAAGATGTATAGCTAGACCTTCGTATCTTGATAACACTTCCTTATCAAACCAATATAAATCTCTTTCAAATCTTCTTATAAAATAGTTTTTATCAAAAAGATATTTATAAAAGTCACGACCAGCTCTGTACACAGGATGTTTGTCATATGACCTTTGTACTTCTCTAATATTTAACGGGTATATTTTATTGTAAATTCTAAGCGGTTCTGTCCAGCAAAATACAGTAATGTCCGCTCTTGGATCAAAAGTAACGATAGCATGTTCGTGTGCGCTACCATTTTTGCCTGCACCGATTCTTTTTAATTTGAGCATGTGAGTTAGTCTTATTACCCAGTTATTAGATAGTTTGACATCATCACATGCACAAAAAGAATCACCGCAAAAATTAATAGTTTTATATTCTATTTTTTTGCCTTTACAGTTTTAACTGTTTGTAGGTTAGGATTTTTAACCTCTTTTATGGTTCTTGTTTTTTCAGGTAAAGTTCTGTAGTACTCTTTAGTTTTGGTGCTTACGGCTGAATCATATTCTTCGATTAAGCCGTATCTTGGATCACCAATCATCTCAAGCTTACCTTCTCCGATACCTTTTCCAAATGTATCTCTAGCCATAGATCACTCCTTACAGCTTTGGGTCGCCCTTCATAGGTGCATAAAATTTTCCACCCATACCGCTTGTAAGATTTTCACTAGCTGTTTGATATTTTTTGTTAATAGAACTCGCAGTTGGTCCACCAGTTACATGCCCAGCAGCCATTTGTCCAGCAGCTGAATTCATCTCAGCCATCACTGGTCCTTGGTCTACATAGCCTGGTGCAGTTTTCATACCACCCATTGGGCCGCCTGATACCGCTCCAGCTGCTCTATTGTCACTTGAACCTGTGAAAGAGGTTCTCATTGTAGCTCCTTTTGCAGTTTTAGGGGCATTTTTAGCATTTTTAATATACTTCATGTCCTCTGCACTACCTGGAGCTGTTTTTTTAATCATCGCCATTTAAGTATCCTCCTTAGGAAATAAGTGCTTTTACTGTTTCAGTATTATTACCAGCGTTAGCTGCTTCTGAGACAGAGGCTCTTACAGTTACTGTTGGTGCACCACCTGCTCCAATAGATGTGAAGTAGGAGTTTGCTCCAGTAAATGTACAGTGCTCTAAAGTTGTAGCAGCGTTACTTAAGAAACCTGTATCAGTTGCAAAAGTACACATTCTGAAAGTTTGACTTCCAGAGTTATTATGCGCCACAACGCCATAACCTGGAGTTATGTTGTCACCAAAAGTACAATTTTCTGCTACTACCACTGAAGCTGCATCTGTTGCTGCAACACCTGCGTTAGAGTCTAGTACACCTGTGGTTAAAGCAGCATTAGCAATAGCTAAAGCAGCACTTCTTGCATTACCACTTGTGCCATCAAAGATACAGTTTTCAAATGTTACTGTGACAGCGGCGTTACCGATAATCGCTCCTGGTGAATTAATTTTACAGTTTTTAATTGTTACATTAGAACCTGCTGTAATTCCAGATGGAATTGAAAATCCAGCGAAAATAATATCTTTTGCATCTCCCATCCCGACAATCGTTACATCTGCAACGTTTGTGGTTCTTGGATCTGTATAAGAACCTGGTAACACTTGAATGACATCACCAGCTTGTAAATGATTAGTAGGAATGTGATCAACTTGCCTAAATTGAGCATTCATATTAAGTTCTGGACTAATTACGTGAGTTTGTTTATTAGACATTTTTATTTCTTACCCTTCTTTTTAAGAATAGCCTTTTGTAAGGCTGGTGGTAACTTTTTCTGCTTTGCAGTTAGTCCGTTCTTGCCATTCCCGTTACCGTTCATTGCCTTCCCGTTTTTCTTGGTGTTACCGTTACCATTTTTCTTTTTAGCCATAAAAGCAGGC
>MDSZ01025835.1_pt1 | contig 12860 bp, 9 predicted proteins | sample 811201 | NCBI WGS metagenome assembly MDSZ01 (sample SAMN05326647, study PRJNA326480) | marine metagenome | isolation source: seawater | place: Indian Ocean: North | collected 2010
CAGATACTCCATCAGATACTCCATCAGATACTCCATCAGATACTCCATCAGATACTCCATCAGATACTCCATCAGATACTCAATCAGATGAAATGAAAGAATCATCCGATTCTTCATCAGATGAAATGAAAGAATCATCTGATAAAGATAATAAGAAAGAAACTATAACTGAAATAGAAAAACCAATAAATATTGATAATTTAGATTATTTATATGATAATTCCAAAATGTTAACAGAAATAGTCGATATATTATCAAATATTTACGCAACAAAGAAAAATGGAATAATTGAAAATATGTTGCTGTATTTAGTAAATACTAAGGATAAAAAACATGAAAATTTCATTAATTTATTTAGAAAAAATAATGAATTTATGAATTCAATTGATAATAATGAAGAATTATATAAAGTATTAAATACCATGAACATAACAGAAGATATAGATAAAGAAAAACCAGAAGACAAAGAAGATAAAGAAGATAAAGAAAATAAAGAAGATAAAGAAGATAAAGAAGATGAGGAAGATGATGATGATAAAGAATTGTATTCAGCAAGTTCATATTCACATAATAGTTGTGATAATTCTGAAATGATGTTAACAAAATTAATTAGAGAAGGTGGTCCATTTACTAAGAATCAAGCACTATTCTTAGAATATTGTAAAAGTAATATTAAAAAAAAAAATAAAACATTAAAGAAAAAAAAATAAGTTTTTATATTTATATTTAATGTAATTTTAATATAATTTTATTCATATGAAAATTTAAAGTTTTCATCGCCACATTCATCTTCACTATTATCATTATCCATTAATATATCTATATTAGATTCATTAATTTCTAAATAATCTTCTTCTGTTTCTGAAATACTATTAATATTTTGAATATATTCTTCTTCATCCAATAGAACATCACATACACCAGTACCACTATTAAGTAATTGTCCCATCATAATATTACTAGAGACACCTTCTAGACTATCTTTTTCTGAAAAGATAGAAGATTTAATAAGTTGATCAGTTGTATCTTCAAAAGAACATTTTGCAAGTGTACCAACATCACCTCTTTGTAATCCCTGACGATTGATAGAGTATAGTTCTCCTTTATTTGTCATAATATCACACAATAGTTCAATATGTCTTGGATTGATATATTCCCCTTCGTGTTTAATTACATCAGTTATCTCTTTTACCAATATTTCTCTTGCTGCTTCAATACCGAAGATATTATAAATCTCTAGAATATCATTTGATATTGAACGATAGGGATCAATGTATTCATTATTAATTGCTTCAAGTAAATTGGTTCCATCAGTTTCTAAATAATATTCAGTATTATTTTTACCATTATCTAATTCGTGATTATTTTTTATTGAAATATTTTTATTTTCTGAAATAATAATATCTCTAATATTTTTAACACCTTTTATTACAATATTATTCATTATATCTTCATTAATATTCTTAAATATATTAATAATATCTGTTTGATCTTGTAATCCATTAATACTATTTTCTTCTTTTTTCATTTTCAATGATAATCTTCCAATTAAATTTTTAGAATTATCATCAGAAAATTGATACATTATTTTTTCAGAATCATAATTCATAATTACAAGGAATATATCTTCCATTGTAATACCCTTTTCCATCATAATTTCTTTATTAAATTCTATTCTTATAATCCATGGTAAGACACTATCAATAGATTCATTTGTAAGTTTATCAAATTCTTTATAAATTTTTAACATATCATTATCTTCAGTAACAACTGATTCATAATTTGAATTTTTTGGATCATAATATATTTTACTTGATAAGACTACATCTTTTAGAATTGTGTATTCCATTTGATTTTTAATATAATTAACTTTATTACGATCATTTTTATATTCTGATTTTATATATAAAACATCAGATGGTGATTTAATATTTTTACTCACATGAATAAGTTCTTTTAATCTTGGAATACCACGAGTAACATTAGATTTCGCACTTACACCAGCAAAATGGAACGTATTCAAAGTCATTTGTGTAGCAGGTTCACCAATACTCTGAGCAGCAAGAGCACCTACCATTTCACCAGGGGAAATTTTGGATTTATTAAATTTATTATAAATAATTTTATATATTTTATCATATTCTTTTCTTGTAATATTGTATTTATTGATTAATATTTTAGGGTTCATATGAATATCAACAAGAATTTCAAATATTTTATTGTTTTTAAATTCTTCACGAATAAAACATTTATTAATTAAACTTTTATTGCTTTCTAAGATTTCTAATGGACTTATATCTGATTTATTTTTCTTTTTATGTACTGTATTTTGAATTATTCTTTGAATATGAACAGGATAATTAATATTATTCCCTGGATCATCATTAAAGACTTGTGTTATTAAATATTCTCTATGATTTAATATTTTCTTATAATTATCATCTAAAATAGATTTATAATCTTTTTCTTTTGTTAATTCATCCAAAGTTTCTGGTTTCAATATTCTATTCCATTGAGTATCTTTATCATAATGAAATGATTCATGAATTTCATCTATATCCATTTTTATTACTAACAATGGTTGAGATTCAACAAATGTCGCATCCATTCCATCATCACCATAAGTAAATTGAACAATTGATCCAGAACTATTGCGAACAGAATAATCATAGGTTACCATTAAATCTTCCATAGATTTGACTAATTGTCTTTGTACATAACCAGTAGTAGATGTTTTAACTGCCGTATCAATGAGACCTTCACGACCACCCATGGCATGAAAGAAGAATTCTTGTGGAGTTTGACCTGAAATAAATGAATTACTTACAAATCCTCTTGATTCTGCTGAATCATCATACTTATAATAGTGTGGTAATGTTCTATCATTTGAAGAATGTGGAATTCTTTTTCCATCAACATTCTGCTGACCAAGACATGCAATCATTTGTGCTACATTTGTTAATTTACCCTTTGATCCTGAATTAACCATATAAGTTGCTCTATTTTCAGGATCTAAATTTTGTAAACCTATATTTCCTGTTTCTTTAATTGTTTTATTTAGAATTGAATTTACCTTTGATTCAAAATATTCAGTTTTACTTTGTCCAGGAATACCTTCAAAAATATCAAGATGAACTTCCTTCATAATATCTTCAATCATTTTCCCCCTTTTCTTGACTATCTTTTTAATTTTTTTATTAGTATTTTCATCAGCAATCATATCGCTGATACCAACACTAAATCCTTCAACTTGTAGAATATAAGATACAATTTTTTGTAAATCATTTATAAATTGATTTGTTCGAATATCACCTAGATCATTATAAATAGTATGAATTAATCCTTTAGAAGTTTTTGTAAATAAATTCTTATCAAACGTTCCATTTTTAATTGAACCTTTTACAATTGAAACTAAATTTATCTTATTATTATGTTTGCTGATTAATTTATATTTATCACTTAGGTTTCCTTCATCTACATTATCCTTAAAATTATCATATGATGAATTCGGTAAATCTAAATTCAAATTATCCGGAATAATAAAAGATAATATATTTTTACCAGACCATAGTGGTATTTTTTCTCCATTTCTCATAACATATTTATCTGGTTCTGGAGAAATTCCATTATAGGTAGATAATTGACAGATTATATTCATCATTTGTTTTTTTGTATATAAACTTGAATCTACGCATTTATCACCTTTTGAATCTTCAATTTCATATATCATTCCATTTGAAGCATGATATTGTTTTTGACCATCTAAGAATTGAATAACTCTTGAATGAGTTAATTTATAAATACCTAAAAGAGTATCTTGAACAATAGTAATAATTGGTTTATTTTCTCTTGGTGAAATTATTTGTTTATTCACAGAAGCAATATTAATTAATTCTACTACGGCACCAGTTGATTGTGGTACATGCATATTCATTTCATCACCATCAAAATCAGCATTATAAGGAGGAGTTACACTTACATTTAATCTAAATGTGTTTGCTTTCATTATTTTTATTCGATGACCCATCATACTCATCTTATGAAGAGAAGGTTGACGATTAAATAATACATAATCACCATCAAGTAAATGACGATTTAATGTATCACCCAATTCTAATATAATATCATCTTTATTATTATTATTTAAAGTTATAATAGTTCCATTTTTTTTTAGAATTGTTTTGGCACCAGGCCATATCATTGGTCCATTCTTAACTACTTTTTGCATTTTCCGAATATTAAATTTATTTATTTTTTCAGGAAATGTTAGATTTGTAGCAATTTTAATTGGAACACCTAATTCATCAAGTTCTATATTTGGATCAGGAGTAATAACACTTCTTGCTGAAAAATCAACACGTTTACCCATAAGATTACTACGTATTCTTCCTTCTTTTCCTTTTAATCTTTGACGAATAGATTTTATAGGTCTCCCAGAACGATGAGTCGCTTGAAATACACTAGGTAATTCATTATCAACATAAGTTGATATATGATATTGTACTTGTTCAGTCCAATCATCAATTAATTCTTGTCTAGATGATTTTTCAATCTGCTTTTTAAGGATATTATTAAATTTAATAATATCAGAGAGTTTATGAGTTAAATCATCATCCATCCTTTGTGAACTACCTTGCTTTACAGAGGGTCTTACTGAAGGAGGTGGAATTGGCAAAACTGAACAAATTAACCATTCAGGGCGACACCATAATCTTGAAAATCCAAGTAGTTCACAATCTTCATCTGTTATTTTTTCAAATAAATTTTTAACATATTCGGCACTTATCTTTTTTTTAAGTTCTCCTTCACCTAAATCTTTCCATATTGCGAAAATTCCAGATATACCTTCCAACTTATATCTATCTGGTTGTTTACATCCACAACCATCTTCGGTTTCATGACCACATCTATTTATTTTACATGATAAATTATATATTTCATCCCATCGTATTTTACTTTTTTGTCTTCTAATATTTTGAATTATTGAACTATTTGTATTTATAAGTAATTTTCCACATCTCATACAAACACATTTTAGTAATTTAATTACTATATCTATAAAATGATAATTAAATACAGGCCTCGCCAATTCAAGGTGTCCAAAATGACCTGGGCAATCTTTATTTTTTAAACCACATGTGTTACATATTTTACCCATATCAGTAGTACCCATTCTCAAATCAAATAAACCTTTTATAACTGGTACATCTTTATCATATGTATCATTTTTTGTTACTTCAACAACGGATTGTTTCCTTATTTCATCAGGACTCATAATGCTAAATTGCAATCCATTGACATTTTTGATAATAGGTTCTTCTGACATATTATATTTATAGTCTATTTAATATTTTAAATAATTTATCAAATTTATTTAAAAATTTGATTTATATATATTTTAATATTCCAAATCAAATGACAATTAATCATCCAATGATTACTCGATCTAAATCCAAAAAAAATAATCCACCTAATAATGATATCTTTGATGATGAAATTGATGAAATTGATGAGAATGGAAATTTAAAAGATTTTATTGATTATGATATGGAAGAAAATGATGATTTCTATGATGAACTACAAGAACAATTATATAATATTAGTAATGGTTCCGATAGATATAAAAAAATAAATACTGTAAAAAAGAAAAATAAGAAGAAAAATGATGAAAATATGAACAGTATATTTCTAAATTATCTAATTATGAAAGCAACAGAAAAAGCAAATAAAAAATTTAAAAAAAATAAAAAGAAAAAGAAATCTAAAGTTGAGGTTTCTATTATACCAGATATTGATAACTCTTCAGAAGATCTTATATTAGATACAGATACTAGTGAATCAGAAATTAATGTAGAATTAGAAATTTCTGAAATAGAAAATCCTGAAATAGAAAATTCCAATTCAGAATATTCTGAATATTCAGATGAATCAACTGAAGTAATAGAGCAAAATATTGTAGATGTATATGAAATAAATCCTGATAAAGATAATTCAGAATCATCCGATGAAGATTTTCTATTTGAATATGATGAACTTGATGAAGAATATGATGAATTACTCGAAAAACATGTAAATGTAAATGATGAAGAAAAAGATATGGAATATTTTCATTATTTATCACCAAAAACAAAAAAAAATCTAATCAAAGAATCAAAAGAAATCTATAAAATGAATGATTCAGAAACACCATTGCGTTTTAAAATTATTAATTCAGATATGGATTTAAAAACAAAAGCAATTGCAATTGAAAATATAGATAAACTTTCCGAAATGGATGTTTCAACCGGAGAACACAGTAAAATGGATCACTGGATAAATGGTCTCATAAAGATACCATTTGGTAAATATAAACAATTACCCGTTACTCCTGATTCCACAATTAAAGAAAAAAGAGATTATATCATGAAAACTTATATGACTTTAGATAAAGCAATCTATGGTCACACAGAAGCAAAAACTCATATACTACAAGTCATAGGTAAATGGATCAAAAATCCAGATAGTGGTGGTAATGTTCTCGCAATACAAGGTCCTATGGGGAATGGTAAAACTACTCTTGTAAAAAAAGGTATCTCAAAAGTACTTAATCGACCTTTCTCATTTATTGCTCTTGGAGGAGCATCAGATTCAGCATTCTTTGATGGTCATTCATATACTTATGAAGGTTCTCATTGGGGAAGAATCGTTCAAATCCTACAAGACTCTAAATGTATGAACCCAATTATCTATTTTGATGAACTTGATAAAATTAGTGATACACAAAAAGGTGATGAAATTATTCATATGTTAACTCACCTAACAGATCCTTCTCAAAATAATTTATTTCAAGATAATTATTTCCCTGGAATAAATCTAGATTTGTCAAAAGCATTGTTTATCTTTTCTTACAATGATGAAAGCAAAATTAATAAAATTCTTAAAGATAGAATGTACGTTATAAATACAAAAGGATTTAAAACTGATGATAAACTTAAAATTTGTAGAGATTATCTTATTCCCGAAATTATTAAAACATTTGATTTCAATAATGAAGAAATAATTTTCAATGATGAAACACTTAGAGAAATTATTGAAAAATACACTCTTCAAGAAGAAGGTGTTCGTAATCTTAAAAGATGTATAGAAACAATTGTATCTAAAATAAATATTTATATGCTTACACAATCAGAAAATAACTCCGATCCAATGAAAGATTTATCTTTCACTATTAAAAACTTTCAAATGCCTTTTACAGTAAAAACAGAAAATCTTAATGAATTACTTAAATTGGGAAAATCTGATAAACCACCAGAACATATGTATATGTAAATTAAAAATATACATTATCTTTTATACATTTATCTTTCCAATCTTCGGGTGGTTCATCTAAATCATAATAATTATACATTGTTTTAAATACTACTATTTTTTCTTGTTTATTATAATGATAAAATCTAAAAAAATAATGCTGAATATCAGGTACAGTTTGTATTGTAGGAAATTTTATACATAATTTTTTTGCAATATCAATCATAAACAATTTAGTCTTATGAGTATTTGATGATTCCATTAAAAAATGAATAAATTCATATATTAATTCATATTTTTCTTTTGATAATTTATTTTTCCTATGAATATAACATGAACCATTATTCATAAATGAACATTTATTTTTACATCTTCTTCCATTTTTTGTTTTATGGATACATCTTTCATTTTTATAAAATAACTTTAAATTTTCACAATCATTTGATAATTTGGGATTATTATAATTTAATTCACGACAAAGAGGACAATTTATAAATATTGTTTTGTTACCTTTTATGATATAAGATAAAAAACATTTATAATGTAATTTATGACCACATGTTAATTTTATTATTGGTTTATCATTAAATTTCTCTAAACAAATTGGACAATCCATCTTACATAATTATTCATAATTCAATCTTTAATTAATTTATAATTTTCAAATCTTATAAGACGTATTCTGCGCATTTCTTCGGGTGATGGTTCATCAAATTCTAATTCTGATTCCGATTTCATATCTTTTTCTAAAGATTTTTTATATTCTCTTTCTTGAGATTCCCGTAATTCTCGATCCATTATAATTTTCTGTTTTTCAGATTCTTTTAATAGAATTTGTTGAATCTGTTCTTGTTCATAATCATTTTGTTCCTCCATTTTATACTCTTAAAATAAATTATTTATTTATTTATCAAATTTAAAATGTGAATTACAAACATGATATCCTAATTTACAATTTTTTCCACATATTTGACCTTTTTTATTTCCCTTTTTAAAAACATAATTACAAGGAATATTATTATTTACATCAAAATTTATTTGATCTGTATAAGAAAAATGAACATTTGGTAGGGGTTTTTTAAGACCATTTACTATTGGTAAATATTTACATTTTTTTCTACAATAAGGACAAAAATTACTTTTACTTATTTTATTTGATGATGATTGAAAAGTTTTCATTAAACATTCATAATGAAAAATATGACCACATTCTAATCTATGACAAAATTTTTCTTTTAATTCTAAACCACATATATTACATTCTGTTTCTTCATTTGAATCCATTTAAATATTTATTACTGATATATATTTAAGTAATCTTATGATTATTCATCATGAAAATATTCAAAATATTACATTAGGAATTAAAAATAAATTAAAATATTCTAAAGAATATACGTTTATACCTTTACAAATTTTTCATGAAAATCAATTTACAGATTGTATTTTTCAAACTCCAAAATTATTTATTCCCTATGGAATCAAAACATTAGAGAATAATAAAAAAATATTAGATTTATCTTTTCAAAATATAGAAAATGATAATAAATTAGAAAAATTTAAATTATTTCTTGAAAAAATTATAATTATTATTAAACATAAATTTAAAGAATATAATATTAATTCTTTTTTAAAACAAACAAATTATGATGATTGCATGCGTTTCAAAATAGACAATAGTAGAATCTATGATCAAAATAAAAATGAAATTAATATTATAAATTCTTTTTCTTATGGAATCTTTATTATTTATTTAAGAGGTCTTTGGTTAAATAATAATAATATATGGTTTCAATGGACCATCCTTCAATCTAAAATAGAAATTCCTATTTGTTTGAATAACTATTCTTTTATAGAAAAAGAATGTAAATATGAAAAAATGATTAAAATGGGTGTACCAATCGAGGCAGTTAATTTAAAGAAAAAATTAGATAATAAAAAAAATTCAATTCCACCACCCCCCCCTCCTTTGCCCCCTCCTAATTTTAAAAGCACAAATAGTATACCTAAAATTAAAGCATCCGATTTACAAAATGTAGTTCTTAAAAAAGCAAAACCAATTCAAAAACAAAAAAAGATAAAAAAATCAAATCATTTCGAACCACCCAGTTTAGAAGAACTTCAATTAACTATTTCTAAATTAAAAAAATCTATTTAATAGTATAAATAATGGTAAATAGAAGAACAAAAAGGAAAAAAATGAGAAAACAAAGGGGTGGCGAGTTGGAACCAAGTAAATTCTCCAGAGCACAGACGATGACCAAGAAAGCAGCGAAGAAGGCATTAAAAGTAGCCACGAACCCTACCGGCGTCCAACCTGGGGACGCGGTTGTATTCGGTAAATCTAAGCCCAGATCGCACCGCTCCTCAGCCCTCGACGAGATCATCCAGGGCGAGAACAAGCGTCAGGAAGAAGAACTAAGTGCAGCGATGGATGCTAATCTGAAAGACGCAGCTAGTCGCAACTCGAGGTTGGGCTTGACGCCAGAACAAGGAGCCTACGCCACGGACATGGGAGGGGGGGCCAAACCGTGGGAGAACCCTACTGGCAATGCTTTGCGGGCAAAACATGCCGCCCAGAAGGCCATGGCGAGTGTACCATCGAGATCGAATAAGAGTGTAAAACCCGGGGTGGATCCAGAGATCGTCGAGAGGAATAAGAAGCTGAGAGAAAAAGAACTCAGTGGAATGACAATTGAACAATTGGAAGACTCGATAGCAGGGGATTCTGTAGAACTCGGGGGAGGGCGAAGAAAAAAATCTAGAAAAAAATCTAGAAAAAAATCTAAAAAGAAGACAGGACGTCTGGCAAGAATTAAAAGATCTATGAAAAAATCAGCAAAAAAAATGATGTCTAAATTTAGTAAATCATTAACTTCTTCATCTAGAGGAAAAAGAAGAAGTACTAAAAAAGGAAAGAAAACTAGAAAAGGAAAGAAAAAGATGAATGCATACATGAAAGCACTTAATAAAGCAAGAAAATCAAACGCACCATTATTTACTTACAATGGGAAAACTTATTATCAAAAAACAACAAAAACTGGTATGGTAATTTATGGATCTAGGAAATAAATTATTTCTTGTCTAAGACAACTTTCATTTTACCATTCTTACCTTTTACATAAGTACCAACTTTCTTACCTAACTCATCATCACCAACAATTTCATAAATATTTTGAGGTTCTTCTCCTTTTTCTAACCAATATTCTTTTTTACGATAAGTAATTACTTCATAATCATCATCTGACTCATCTTCAGATTCATTTATTTTGTCTAAAGATTCTTCTTTTTTAAGATTTTCTTCCATTTTTTCGACCAATGTTTTTTGTTTAGGATTATCTTTTTTAATAATACAAATTTCAGGTTGTTCTTTTATTTCTTCTTCCATGATATCTAAGACATTTAATATTTTCTTATTATTTTCTTTATTTATAATTTCATTTAATCTTACAATTTCTTTTTCTTTTTCAAGTATTGTATCTGCTTGAACTTTTAAAATATTAAAACGATTTTCTTCTTCTTTTTCATGAATTAATTCATTCATTTTATCTTCAAGATCTCTAATAATACCTTCATATTCATGTAATTGTTTTCTTTTACTTGATAAATCAGTTTCTAATTCCTTAATTTTATTATCTCTTTCTTTTATAATATTTTCTTGATCACGTATAGTTGTTATATTTGTTCGTAATTCAAGATCATTTTCACATTTATATTGTTGATGACTTTCAGTTAAACGAACATTTTCATCATATAATTCTTGAACAATTTTATTAATAGTATTTTTCTTTTCTGAAAAACTCTCCGAAGAACTGTCTGTATTCATGATATCTAAGTATAAATATTATTCAAAATATCACTTTAAATAAATTATTTATATAATATATATGAAACAATTAGGTGGTTATGGTGCTTCTATTTACAAAAAAAAACATTGCTCCCCGAATAGCAAAGGTGATATTTCATGTCTAAATAATTCTATTATTCGTAAAATTGCAAAAATAATTAATAATGAATTAATTAATAAATCAAAAGAACCAAAAATAAAATTAAATGCTCCAATTAGTGATATTCATGAAGATATAAGCAAAAAACTTTATGAAATAACAGGATGCTCATCTGAATCTTGTTGGATGAAAGTTAAAAAAATTATGAGAAATATGGGGGATGATAAAGAAAAATTTATTGACAGTTTTAAACCACAAATGCCAGAAAAATGGATAAGTGATTATAATACATGGTTAAATACAAGTGATATAGAAAAATGTTTGGATCAGTATGATGATTGTAATGAAAATTTTTATTTTTATGGAGCAGTCCCAATTGATTTTCATAAATGTAAAGTAAGTAATTTATGCTCTATTAATATTCAAAAACATTTAAATAAAGGTGAAGATAAGATAGGTATTGTCTTTAATACAGATCCACATGATGAACCAGGTGAACATTGGATATCTATGTTTATCGATTTAAAAGGTGATAATTTAGATAACACACCCGGTATTTATTATTTTGATTCTTATGGAGATAAAGCACCTAAAGAAATAAAAAATTTAGTTAAAAAAATAAAAAATCAAGGGAAAAAAATAAATAAGGAATTAATTTATTTATATAATGATCATCCATTTCAAAAAAAAGATGCTCAATGTGGAATGTATGCAATACATTTTATTAAAGAAATGTTAAGGTTAAAAGATTTCAAAAAATTTTTAAATACTAAATTAACAGATAATGATATGAAAAATAAAAGAAACGAATATTTTATACATCCCGATGAATTAAAATGTAAGTATAAATTATAATGATTGGTGATTTCTTAAATAAAATTAATATGTTTTTAATATTTATTTGCCTAATAGCAATTGTGATTATTGTCAGTTTAATAAATCACATAAGTGAAACAACAGAAAGAATTAATAAAGAAATTAAAACACTTGAAGATAAAATACCTGAATGTCCAGAATGCCCTGAATGTAAATTAACATGTCCTGAAAATAGAGAATGTCCGAAATGCCCTGAATTTCCTACATTAACAACTACTAAAGATTCAGATGGTAAACCAATCGTTTGTCCTAAAACCGAATGTCCTGTTGTAAAATGCCCAACAGTTACCGATATTGTATCTGGTATATTTCCAGGGAGAAATCCAGATGTAGTTACTGGAGGAAAATATTTCACAGTTGATGCCTCAAATACATATGATGGTCTCTCAAGTAGTAATTTTTATGAATATACTTATAAATTTCCAATGCAAAAAATATTAAGACCAGATATTCCATTAAGAAATTATAATATTCAAGGTGATTTATCAATAAATAATAGCAGAGAAAATAATATGATAAATACAAGCAAAAATAAACCAATGGAACCTAAAACTGGTTTTGTATTCGCACATAATGAATATGCTCCAGTTGAATATCAAAATAATATAGATATTCGACCACAATCAAGTAATAGTAGCAATCAAATGATAAATGAAATGAATTCACAAAATACAGCAAATACAGCAAATACAGCAAATACAGCAAATACAGCAAATACAGCAAATACAGCAAATACAGCAAATACAGCAA
>MDSZ01216074.1_pt1 | contig 12860 bp, 8 predicted proteins | sample 811201 | NCBI WGS metagenome assembly MDSZ01 (sample SAMN05326647, study PRJNA326480) | marine metagenome | isolation source: seawater | place: Indian Ocean: North | collected 2010
CCTCCAACATTATATATCTTATGGATTTTCTTTAATGATATGAGAGTCATAAACTTTATATATAACTTGATATTAGATTTAATATATCCATTAATATTTTTAAAAAATTATAAACTATTTATCAACTTCTAGAAAATTATCATTAACCAATACCAAAGCACCATGGTATAATTCTTTACTTAAAACTTTATATCCTCCTGTTACTATGGTCTCTCCTATTTCAACACCAGATTTGACAGAGTAGTAATTTTCACTTGAAATTCCAACATCAATAGGAATTGCTATAGCATATTTATTATTTGATGGAGCTTCTTTATCTTCAAATTCATCTTTTAAAATGAAAATAACATCAATGGGTTCAATTCTTTTGAAAGTAGTCTCTTCATTATCATTTCCTTTCTTTTCTTTTTGATCTTGATCTTTATGATTCCTTTTTTCGGCAAAATTTTCTGGTCTAGATGTAAGAGATTGAATAGGTATAGAAATTACATTTTCTAAAACTTCAGTAATAATATTAACAGTGCTGCTCATTCCCGGTCTTATTTTATCAGGTACAGATATCATTCTTATCTTTACCTTAAAATTGGTAACTTGATTTTGCATGCCCATGTTAGTTGCCTGCGCAGTATGGGCAATTTCACTAACAACTCCGTAGAAAATTGTATCAGGGTATGCATCAATTTCAATTTCTGAAGAATCGCCAATCTCAATGTTAACAACATCATTTTCATTAACGTCAACCTCGACCTCCATACGACCCAAATCTGCAATTGTCATCAAAACCCCTGGATTAAACATGCCCCCTACAGCCATCTCACCCTCTTCTTTAGTAATGCTTGTTACAACGCCATATTTAGGGGCAGTAAGACGAGTTTTTGACAATTCGTCCTCAGCTGATAATAAATTAGCATTTGCTTGTTCAGCCTGACTTAATGCAATCTGGAATGATGCTTCTACCTGTTCAAGTTCCTGTTTAGAACTTAAATTTTGTGAAAAAAGAGATTTCGTTCTATCCCGTTGTGATTTAACTCTCTGCAAATTAGCCTCTGAGGACTTAACTTGAGAGAGAGCATTATTATAACGAGGGCGAATCTGTTTCTCATCAATACTAATCAAATGTTGACCAGGCACTACCGTATCTCCTTCCATTACTGTTATATCAGTAATCCATCCTGTAATAGTGGAGGTTATTTGGACTGCCTCTTCTGGCTGAATCTTACCACTTGCGTTCACCTTACTAATTATTTCCCTTAACTCTATTAATTCAGCATCAACACGAATACCTTCTTCTTCACTAAAGTCTGAAAAAAAATACCCCAAAGTAACAATTAATATTAACAGTGTTGGAATCCACACTTTTTTCTTTTTCATTTTTTTGAACATCTTATTTCTCTTTTGGTTTGTATTGCAAATCTAAAGTCCCAAGGATAGCATTTAAATTTGCCTCTTGTATTCTGGCATCATGAACAACATTAATTAAATTAGATTTTGAACGAATTAGCGAAACTTGAGCATCTAATAACTCAAGAATAGTTGCAGAACCTAAACTATATCTTTCTCTAACCAACTTTAGATCTTCTTCAGCAGATAAAACAATCGACTGGTTTAGTGGTATTATATCAGCATAATTGATCAGCGCCTCTCGAATCAACTCTGCTTGGACGCGAAAATCATTCAAAAGAGTTGTATAAGAATATTCAGCTTGCTGATTAGATAAAGTCGCTTGCTGTTGCTGGGATGAGAGTGAATTCCCAAAATATAGCGGTAACGTCAAAGAAAGATTCACTCCCATACTCCAATCATCACTTAGAGCTTTGATTAATTCATTACTTGATTGAGAATTGGCAGAATAATTTAGCGATGTACTCAATGAAGGTAATCTTAAACCTTTTATCAGCTGATGAGAAATATTGCTTAATTCAACTTGGGATTTTGATACCAAAATATTAGGGTTTTGTTCTTTTAATAACTGTAATATTTCTCCACTTGATGGGATTTTTGATGCTATCCAATCATCTTCAACTACATTAATTTTTTGTCCAAAGTCTTGGAGTCCCATATCATTAAATAATACCCTCCGAGCATTTTGGAGATTTGTTTTTTTATTAAGCATATCTACCCTAGCCTGTCCCTGAGCAACTTCAGCCTTCAATAAATCATTTCTTTTAACAACACCAAGATCAAATTGTTTTTTTACCAATGCAACTTGCTGCATTGACATATCTAAATTTCTTTCTGAAACATCTAAAAGTTTTTGGGCCTGGAGTAAGCTATAATATGAAACAGTGACTTTTTGAATAACCTGTGTAGTAATCAATCTTTGATTTAGTTGAGCTATATCAAAGGTAATTCGTGCCTGCTTTACCTTATTTAATGATCTCCCACCATCATATAGCTTCTGATTAAGTGAAATGCCCGCAGAATAATTATCAAATTTATTTGTCCTTATTGTATCATATGTTATGCCTTCAATATCATATGTTATATCTTCAAAATTTAGATTAATATTTTCCTGCTCTGGGAAAATAGTTCTGCCTGCACCAGCCAAACCTTGAATCGAAGGCAATAAGCTACTATAGGACGCCTTCAACCCAAATGACGCTGACTTTACGTTTAATGCTGCGGATAGAACTGTTTTTTTACCTTCAATAGCAATTTTAATACAATCATCTAGCGTATAGTCTTGAGCTTGAACTATTTGAAAGATGAGAAAAAGGTATATGTAAGAAATTATATTTTTCATATTAACTAACTAAAATTTAAAAATTATAAATCAAGTATCTTTGCACTATCTAAATAGGGTTATTGTTTTTTGCTATGTAATCATTTTTAATATCTAATAAATAACTCATAGCAGCAGCATGAGTATTTTCGATTTTTCCTTCAAGTATCTTTTCCTCAATATCTTTTTTAATATCGCCTATAATTCTTCCTTCAGTTAGCCCACAAATCTCCATGATTTCATCCCCTCTAACAGGAGATTGAAAAGCTACCATGGCATCTTTCTCACTTACATTCATCATTTTTGCTTCAACTTTATTAAAATTATTCAAATATTTTTTTACTCGCTTAGGATTCTTTGTAGTTACATCAGCCCTACACAATACCATCAAATCATTTAAATCTGCACCTGCTGCTACCATCAATCTTCTTACAGCCGAATCTGTTACAGTATTTTTTACTAATGCAATTGGTCGAAGATGCAGTAACGTTAACTTTTTTAAATAATTTTTTAAATAATTAGATAATTTCATTCTGCTAGAAACTACATTTAACATTTTTTCTCCAACAGCATCATGCCCGTGAAAAGTATAACCTTTTCTTTTATCTATTCTTCTTGTATTTGGCTTTGCAATATCATGTACTAACGCAGCAAATCTAATTTCCATTTTATCAGATAATAATGCTGCATTATCTACCACTTGCATCGTATGAGCAAATATATCCTTATGATGCCATTCTGACGTCTGATTCATACCATACATTACATGGATTTCAGGGAAAACAATTTCCATTAAACCAGTCTTTTGTAAGATTATCAAACCAATTGATGGCTTTTTTGTTTTGAGAATTTTAATAAACTCGTCTCTTATCCTTTCCTTAGATACTATCGAAATTCTTGATACGTTATCTTGTATAGATTTGCGACAATTTTTATCAATCTTAAATCCTAATTTTGAAGCAAAATAAGCCGCTCTCATCATTCTTAAAGGATCTTCAGAGAAGGTTTCATTTGGATTTAAAGGGGTTTTTATAACTTTTTTCTTTATATCTGCTATGCCTCCAAATGGGTCTGTCAATTCACCATAATTGGATTCACTAATATCTAATGCCATAGCGTTAATTGTAAAATCTCTCCTATGTAGATCTCCCTGTAAATCTGTAAATATTATATCCGATGGCTTTCTTGAGTCTGAATCATAAGCTTCTTTCCGAGCCGTTGCTACTTCAATCTGAAAATTTTTCCCAGGAATTAATGCTGTACCGAATTTTTCAAAGGCAACGATGTTTTCTTTTCCAAGCTTAATTGCTAGTTTTCGTGCAAAAGGTATCCCTTCTCCAACCGTCATTAAATCTATATCATTTACTGGATTATTCATCAAAATATCCCTAACAAAACCTCCAACTACATAGACCTCCACACCTTCCTCTTTTCCTAGGCTACCAGCCAATCTCAAAATTGAATTGACTTCATCATATTCTTTGGATTTTAATATATCTTTAATATTCACCATGTCATAAATTACTTTAATAGCTTCATTACAAACACCTTGTAGATATAACACTTTATCATCAATTTCCGTATATGAGAGATAAAATCATACTCTTGTTTTATACTATTACACTATTAAACACAATAGCAAATGCACAGTTCTCTTCCATTGATATTACTATTGATAATCGATTACTGAGAAGTAATGAGAAACAAGAGATTTTAAACCTAGAAAGTGATATTAAAAGATTTTTTTTAAATACAACTTGGGATAATAATTATAGCGACCTAAAAATTCCTTTATATATTCAAATTATTTTCGAAGGCGTAACTGAAAAAGGTAATCAAACTATTTATAACTGCCAGGCTCTTTTTTCTAATGGAGGCGATTTAAGGTATTTTGATAAAAACATACAATTCTACTATAACTCCAGTAGCAGTCTTTATTACGACCCTGTACTATTTGAACCCCTTACAGGGATTCTGGCATATTATGCAAATCTTATTTTAGGTGGAGAAATAGATACATATGAATTTAATGGCGGCAATAGCGCATATGAACTTGCAAGAGATACTGCACTACGCGGATCATCCTCTGACTATAATCAAGGTTGGGGATATCGTACAACACTTGTAAATAACATTAGTAGAAACAATGGACTGCGAAAAGCACGCTTAGCATGGTATATAGCAATCGACCTATTTAATGATGGTGAAGTAGATGCTGTTTTAGAGGAAATGAATACCATGGCTGACGGAATAGAACAATCTTTTAGAGACATTGGGCGAGATAGCAATACTCAATATTTTTTAAAAGTTCACTCTGAAAAAATATCAAAAATATTGTCAATGTTGGGTCAAAAAGGATTACTATATGATATGATTGAGCTAGACCCAGATAGACGCAATATATATCAAACTGCCTTGGATACTATCTCTGAATAGGTCTTTTTTCTCTTCAGATAATATGATATTATAATTGATGCTTGATAAAGTTTAGTGAAAATAACTTTATCTTTAATTTTACGAATTTCTTTAAATCTCATTCGCTTTCTAAATATCGCAATTGGATGAAATATAATCCAAGCAAAAGATCGTAAAATTCCAGTCAGATGATTAAAATTTAATTTAAATATTGCATATCCCATTGCAACGAACTCTAGCATTATACGCAAAGTGCCAATATATAGTGCATTAAATAAAGAATAATTTGAAAATAACATAATAAGACTATTTCGATGGTTTAAATAAAATTTTAGATGACTATCCATAGGAAGGGTTGCTCCATTCTTATGAAAAATTTTAGACATAGGCTCTACCCATATTTCATATCCCATTGCATGCAAACGCCAACAAAGATCAATTTCCTCCATATGTGCAAAAAATATTTCATCAAATTTACCAGCTTCAATAAACAGGTCTCTTCTTACCATTATTGCGGTACCTGAAGCCCAAAAACACGAAGATGCACTATCATATTGCCCCTTATCTCGCTCATTTTTAAAAAATAATCTGCCCCTGGCAAAAGGATAGCATAATATATCCATAAAACCACCAGCTGCGCCTGCATAATCGAACATATCTTTATTAAAATAGTTCAAAATTTTAGGCTGAACTGCAGCAATGGTGTCTTTTGATTTAATGCGGTCAAATAAAGATTTTAACCAAGTAGGATCATGAATTGTATCATTATTTAAAAATACCAAATACTCACCTTTGGCAATATCAGCACCTCTATTACATCCTCCAGCATATCCATAATTTTTTTGGTTTTCTATTAAAACTATTTGGTTATGATTCTCTTTTAACCATTGCTGACTTCCATCCGTGGAGGCGTTATCACAAACAATTATTTCGAATGAATCAAATTCAGTTTTTTGTAATGAATTAATACATTCGGAAAGTATTTCAATACCATTCCAGTGTGGGATAATTATTGAAATTATTGGTATGCTTTTGGCCATAGAGACCTATATAATTATCCGCCGGAGCGAACCTCTTCTAGAATTTTCTTTGCATTATCATCTGCTGGATTACGACTTACCCAGTCAGATAATACAACCTCAGCCTCTGATAATTTATTTGTCTCTCTATAAATAAACACAAGCGATGATACTATCTCCGGATATGCTTTTTCCCATCGAACCCATTGTCCTTTTTTAATAGTGTTGCGGTTAAATCCTTGCACTCTAACCATACCTTCAATCTTTAAAAATTTTGTCCTCATAGCCTCGAGTGTCTCTAAAGCTTTATCGGTATCATTTAATTCTCTATAAAAAGTGTTAGCATAATCAACTCGGTTTAAAGGTTTGCCACCTTCAAGTGCAAGCAAATTTTCCATTATATCTTTCATTAATTTAGTCTCTCCGAGATCGCCATAAATACGTGCAACTTGATAGTGGAGATCTTCAGATTGGATAGGAATTGTTTTCTCTGGAATTTTTTCTCCCATTTTATTAAGAGTAAGAATGATTTTTTCTTTTAATTCATCCAATTCCTCTGGAGATGCTTTACTCTTTGCTTTTAACTGGTTTTGATATTCCATATAAAAAGTAAACGCTAATTGCACATAAGCACTTCTATAATTTTGAAGTAGTCGCTTTGTTTGCTTATTAAAATAAACAGATTCATTCCCAAGATTTCGGAACATATACCCCGGCTGATATTCCTTTGACCAGCCTTGATTAGAATTCTCTTCATTAATCAATTCTGTCTTATTTTTATAAAAATCATCTTTATTAAAATTAGTGGACCATTCTTTTGGCCCCACATCTAACATCAAATTTTCATACATTCTATCAGTATCCACGGGGGAAGTTCTGTGACTTTTTAATTGAAAAGTTAAACCTTGCATATCAAGATATTTATCAAGTCCAATTCTGTTTTGTTGAGAAACTGTTACTGCAAAATAAATTGGCACTTTCCAGGCTGCATCATTAATGATTCTCATTATCATCATATCTTGGACTCTCAAAGCTTGACCTTGATAAGTAGGTTTCATTTCCCATTCAATATATCCTTTTTTATTTTTTGGATCATTAGTTACAGGAACTCTTACTTTTTGTTTTTCCCAACGCTGCAAGCTTGAGGTTAACTGATCTATCTTTCTATCGCTTAGATTTATAAATTGGGTATCCTTTGATCTTTTATCTCTCCATTGCTTGATATACCATGGTGTATTAAGCAAACTAAGGTTAACAACAGCGACATCCGTCCTTAGTTTCTCAACTTCCTGTAAATACCAAAGTGGGAAAGTATCATTATCACCATTTGTAAAAATCACGCCATTGGGCTTACATGATTGTAAAATATTATAACTGTAATCCCACGCAACAAAATTCCCAGAACGGTCATGTGAGTGATAGTTTGCTTTAGCCATAACCAATGGCACAAATATAATTTGTAGTAATACTACCGTTATGATAATTTTCTTACTTAGTCCTGATTCCTTGACATATTTTGTTACCCACTCACTTATAGCTGCCGTTCCTACTCCTATCCAAACTGAAAAAGCAAAGAAACTTCCCACATATGAATAATCTCTTTCTCTTGGCTGTGGGTCATCCTGATTAAGATAAACTATGATTGCATATCCTGTCATAATAAATAATGACATTATAGAAAATGCCATCTTCTCATCGCGATAAGCGTGGTAAAACATTCCAAGAATACCTAAAATAAATGCTAGGGGTAATCCAAATTGAGTCAAATCAATGCCGTCTTCATTATTATTTGCGCCCATCTTTATAACCCCAGGTTCGGAAGCAGAGCCTCTGCCTGCGAATTGCCAAAGGAAATACCTATTATACATTTTTCTTATTTGATAGTCCCAGAAAAAACCCCATTGTTTATCAGTTTGGTATCTACTGTAAGTTCTTTTTTGTGCAGAAGAAAATGTCCTTTGCGGGCCCTCTGGATAACCGACCACTTCATGAATAGGTGGAATACCCTTAAAGCGTCTAGGCAAAGTTCCAACATCACCATACTGCTCACGCTCAAGGTATGATATAAAAGCATCTACCGTCTCGGGATCATTCTCATCAATGCTAGGGTCTTGATTTGAACGTATAAATATCATCGCGTATGTAGAATATCCAATAAGCACAAGAACGATTGAAGTTAAAGCAACAGATAAAAGTTTTTTTTGATTAGATATCCCCCAAATAGTTAACCCAAATATTCCTAATATTAAAAGACATGTTGGTAAAACTCCTATAGAATCGGCAATCTTAGGCATACCTTTTATAATAACATTATGAATAAGAAAAAATACAAATGCTGTTATTCCCATCGTAATTGTAAAAGATTTCCACTCAAATCTATATTTTCTAAAATATATGATTAACGCAATGAATGGTAATGTTAAAAGGTTTAAAAGATGAAGACCTGTTGCCAAGCCAATCATATAAGCTATAATTAAAATATACTTTTCATGCCCTTTTTCATCAGCTTTCTCATTCCATAATAATATAAGCCAGACAACTATGGCTGTAAAAAAGGTACTAAATGAGTAGACTTCTGCCTCTACAGCATTAAACCAATGACTATCTGTGAACGCGAATGTGAGGGAGCCAACAAGTCCTGCTCCAAAAGCAATTAAAGCATCTCTGTTTGAATTTAAGCCACCTCTCCAATTATTTACGACTTTAACAATTATCAAAAAGAGAAAAAGTACTGCAAAAGCACTAGACAAGGGCGATAAAATATTAACTCTAAATGCTATATCCTCACTAATGGGAAGCATTGAGGCTATTCTACCAAGCAAAAGGAACAATGGACTACCTGGTGGATGTGGCACGCCTAATGTATAGGATACCGCAATAAATTCACCGCAATCCCAGTATGATACAGATGGTGCCATAGTATCAAAATAAACAAAAAAAGATATAATGAATACAAAAAGCGCTAGTATGCGATTTGTTTGAACATAATTAGAATGTATCATTCAACCTCCACCGATTCATTATCAACATCTTGTTTGGATTTCTTATCTAAATCTTTTAGAGTTTTGTTTTGGATAAACTCTAATTTTAATTCACTAACTGAATTAATCAATATTTGTTCCTCATATTCTGACATATTGCCTCTGGCTTTTGATTGCAACATCTCAAGTAAATCTATATAGTAAGATGCTTGCTCCATATTAATCTCTGTTTTACCTGTAACTGGATTCTTCATCTTGCCTAAAGCAATCCAAGCACTAGTTTTAAATGTATTAATAAGATATAAAAATAATTGCTCTTCTTTATTAAGGCTTTCTTGCCCCATATGCACTCCAAATAAGATATTTTTTAATCAATTTTAGGTCGAGGAATTTAATCCTACCTTAGCCTTTACAAAATATTTCATCATGATAGATTTAAATTATTTAAATAGTCTGCATAATCACTCATTAACCATTGTTTAAGCAACCTGTTAGATTTTTGATTTAAATCTTTATCATCATCAATAAGGGAAAATGCCATTGACCTTGCATCGTTTATAATTGGACCATCCTTAGATATATCTGCAATTTTAAACCGAAAGAATCCAGATTGTTTTAATCCAAAAAATTCTCCAGGACCCCTCAATTTCAAATCCTCATTTGCTATAATAAAACCATCGCTTGTATTCTCCATTACAGATAAACGATTATTAGAGATATCACTAAAGCCTCTCCTTACCAAAATACAATAACTTTTTTCCTTTCCGCGCCCTACTCGACCCCTTAACTGATGTAATTGTGTAAGTCCAAACCTTTCTGCATGCTCAATTAACATTACAGATGCATTTGGAATATCAATCCCTACTTCAACTACAGTTGTTGAGATTAAAATATTGATTTCATTCTTCTCGAATTTTCTTATTACATAATCTTTATCATCTGACTTCATTTTACCATGTACCAAACCAACTTTTAGGTTTGAAAATTGAATTTTTGATAACTCTTCATATGCTTCCACCGCTGCTGCAAGATCAGACTTTTCTGATTCTTCAACTAAAGGATAAACTACAATACATTGCATACCTTTCGAGACCTCATCTCTAATGAATGTATAGACTTTATTCATCCTATGAGGTTCGACAACTTTTGTAATAATTGGAATTCTATTTAAAGGCAATTCATTAATTACGGAAATATCCATATCTCCATGATATGTGATTGCAAGTGTTCTAGGTATAGGAGTTGCAGTCATTGCCATCATATGTGGATTATCTCCTTTTTCCAATAACGAAGATCTTTGGTTAACACCAAACCTATGTTGTTCATCAATAATAACTAGACCCAAATTCTTAAAAAAAACATCTTTTTGAATCAATGCATGAGTGCCAATCACAACTGATATTTTACCTTTATTTAAACCAGACAACACTGATGACCTATCAGACTTTTTCATTTTCCCAACTAATAAAGCACAAGGAAGATTTATTTTATCTAAATGCTCTTTGAAAGAAGCTAAGTGCTGCTTTGCTAAAATTTCTGTCGGTGCCATAATAGCAACCTGAGTATTATTTCCAACTGCAATAGCAGTAATTAAAATTGCCACAATAGTCTTTCCACACCCGACATCTCCTTGAAGCAAACGATTCATTGGGAAATTCCTTTTCAAATCTACATGAACCTCATTTATAACATTTTTTTGTGCGTTTGTTAATTCAAAATTCAGTGACTCAGAAATTGGTCTAAAATAGGGACCAACATCTACCAATCTTTTTGTGTTTAAAGAATTTATCGATGATTTTCTTAAAGCAAGAAGAAGCTGAAAAAAGAAATGTTCATTAAATTTCAATCTTCTAATTGCATTTTGCAGTGTATTCATATCTTCGGAAAAATGAATATGCCTCAAAGCTTTATCCAAGCTAATTAAATTATTAGTTCGCAGAATTTTATCAGGCATTATCTCATGAATTGAATCTAATTCAGAGAAAACATTTTTAAGCATTCTCCTTATACCCCTTTGCTCCAAACCAGAGTACTTTAATTCTTTATTAGACGGATATATTGGAACTATTTTACCTGTTTCCAAGGGGTTATCATCATCCCTAAGTTTTTCAAATTCTGGATGCGTTATTGTAAAGCCCCTATACCAAGCAACCTTTCCGTTAATTGCCAACCTATCTCCTACTTTAAAAGTGTTTTTCAAATAATGAATACCATGAAACCAATTCAATGTCAAATGCCCTGTACCATCAGAGATTATAACTTGAAACATTTTCCCACCACGTGTTTTTCTTTCACTGAATGTTTGCACAACTCCAATAAGATTAACAATTTCTTTCTTTTTTAAATTTTGAATTGTGGTAAGTGTTGTTCGATTAAGATAACGTCGAGGGAAAAAATAAATAAAATCTTTAATCGTACTTATACCAAGTGTTTTAAATACCAGTTCTCGCTGGGGACCAACTCCCTTTAAAATGGAGATGGAATCAAGAAAGTTCAAAAATTATCCTCTTATTGAATTATTTCCATTCTTTTCGATAGGTATAGTAAACGCTCTTTGTCTCTCCCCCCTTTAAAACAAACGGAAAATGAACGGTTGATGCATCCTTTTTCTGATAGTTTAGTGACTCATCTTTTATAATCCAATCACCATTAATATGTTCTATTAAAAGGACCTCTACTTTTTCATTTCTGGCATTGGAGACCTTAATCTCAATGACAGCCTCTTCACTCTTTCGCTGCCGATCATAGTTTAAAACTTTTCGATTACCCGTCACATCAAAAGCACGACCTGAAGTTAGTGTAGTATATTGACCTTTAGGTATCTGTCCCATATTATCAGCACCTACATACTCTAAACCCGTTGCTTTTTTATAAGCATACATCTCAACCTTCCCTCCCGGTAAAGGTATGCCTAAACCATTTTTTTCTGTATTCTCCATTGTAATTTGAACCTCTAACGGTTCTTCTTTTTGACGTCGCTCTGAATTCTCAAAAACATATTTTTTTGAATAACCAACATCTAATGGACCATACATCCGGATGGTAATATTTTCTTTAGATCCTAAATTGTGATTACTTTTCAATGAATAAATATGATAATCACCCAATGCATCTTTATCCATCGTTGGCATTGCATCATTTTGAAGGGACATTGAAGCTGCTCTATTTATTCTTTCTGACCTTGGTCTAGAAGATTTAGCTTTATGTAAGTTTCCTTCTACCAATTGTAGTACTGCATCATTAAAATCCATGTCAGATTGATTCGATATTACAGCCTCGGCAATCAGCTCGCCTTTTTCTTCATTAATCATTTTTAAGCGATAAACAGTATCCCAAAGAAAGTTATTTGTTTTATATACCAACTCACCACGGATTGTTTTATTAGACTTTGATTTTATCTTCCAGGATAAATATGGACTATAAGAAATTTCTGCTATGTCATTTTCTTTACTACCTATATACTCTAACTCATTTCTATTAAAAGAAATAATACCAGACTGATGGGATATAGTTATCAGTGTTGGTGTTAACTCGAGCAATGTTCCTTTGACTAATTTCCCATCTTTAGGCTTTACCTGAATATATTTTCCTCGTAGTGAATTAAAATATAATGAACCAGAAAAAATATCATTATTAAACCTCTGAGATATAATATCTGCGCCTTGAATATTTAAAAATGGTGTATCCCGTTGCATTCCGCTGGGCAATGCACTCCATGTAATA
>MDSZ01235401.1_pt1 | contig 12860 bp, 7 predicted proteins | sample 811201 | NCBI WGS metagenome assembly MDSZ01 (sample SAMN05326647, study PRJNA326480) | marine metagenome | isolation source: seawater | place: Indian Ocean: North | collected 2010
ACTCTACTTCTAAAAACAAAATATCCCAGCAAAAATGCTGTACCAGAAGGAATTAAAACTCCAAGTACCAAAGTCAAAGGAAGATTCCAAAATGGTTTCCAAAAAGCCGGAACCAAAGCATCTCCAGAAGACTCGCCAATACCGTATGGATAAACTACAAAAAGGCATGAAGGAATTTTCCATCCATTTGCGTCGATAATTCCTTCAGGACCGCCATGATGTGCTAGATACATACCCATTGCGTAAGCTCCAAGGCAAAAAAAAGTAAACTGACAAAGGCTAAGAATTCCCACATATCCCCATAAAAGACCTAACCCCAAAGCTAATATTGCAAAAGTCATATAGCGCCCCAACATATTTATATCGCCTATCGATAGAAACCCCTCAGAGTACAGAAGCGGTAGTACCAAAAAAGAGATAATCAAAAGCAATGAAAAAGAGCCTTTCGATTCAATAAGTTTGACCTTTGAACTGTTCATTTTTTATCGGCCAACCGACCTTTTGGTGAAAACAAACCAGCAGGTCTGTATTGTATAAATGCAACGATCAATGCTAACAGTATAACTTTCCCCCAGACGGGGCCTATTATGAAACCTCCAAAATCTAAAGGTTCTATAAGTTTGGTAATGACGCCGATTCCAAGTCCTGAACACAAAACTCCTGCCAATTCTCCAACTCCACCTGCAACTACGACAAGAAATGAATCAACTATGAAAAGTTTGGTTCCCATATCAGGTGTTACTCCACCCACAATCGTCCATCCATAACCAGCAACACCAGCAATTCCTGAACCAAGGGCAAAGGTAAAACGATCGACATTTCGAGTACGCACTCCCAAACTACTAGCCATATCTCGATTTTGCATGGTTGCACGAATCAGCATTCCCTTTCTTGTTTTACGTATGATGAAATATACAAAACCCACGCAAGCCGCGGACAATGCAAGCAGATAAAGTCTGGCAAATGGTAATACAACATCCTGAGAAATTTCATAGCCTCCTCTTGCCCATGTGGGAGAATTAACGCCAATATTATCTCCGTAACGAAGCCTGACTAATTGAATTAATAGAAGAGAAACTCCCCAAGTTGCAAGAAGCGACTCAAGAGGACGATTATACAGATGTCGAATGACAAATTTTTCCATCAATAGACCCACGGATGCAGAAGCAAAAAAAGCCACAGGTAATGCAAATAAATAGTATTCGTTAACTGGATTATCAGGTGCGTGCCCGAAATACATCTGAACCTCATAAGTTGCATAGGCTCCAATCATTACCAACTCCCCATGGGCCATATTGATAACTCCCATTAATCCAAATGTAATAGCTAAACCAAGTGCTATTAGTATGAGTACACTACCATAAGATATGCCGCGAAATAAATTACCTGAAAGTTCGACAGAGCTTTTATGACTTTCCAAGCTTTTTTTGACCGCCAAAGCTTTTTGGGTAAGAGTTTCCGATTGATTTATATTTATATTACCGGATTCTTCTAAATCTTTGATTTCCTTAGTAAAAGAATCAATCCTTGCGAGTGCTCTCAAACTATTGAGAGAAGACAACTTATTAAGGGCTTCAATTCTCAGTTCCAACCCATTATAATCAACCGATTTTTTACCAAATTCAATCAGAGCAATACTTTCATTTGCTGTCCATCGAATTTTTTCAGCCTCAAGTGGGTCGTTAGATATTTCATCAAGGGAATCCATGGCTTCAAATAGATAAGGTGGATCACCACATTTTTTTACACCTGAGATTCTTGTTTCGTAATCAGGTGAGAAAAGACGAATCAAAAACTTTGACGAATTAACTAAAGAGCGTAATTTCCGACCTGGACTTATATCCTCAAGGTCAAGAAGATCAGGCTTTGCCTGTAATCCATCAACCATAAAAGGTTCACCAGATAATGGTTCGCTTAGAATAGCGAATTCATTAAAATCATCGTCCATGATAGTTTCTTCGCTTACAACGATTCTGATGTCTCCAGAATCAGTTGGCCAATTATAAACACTACCTTGTCTGTAGAGTTCGAAAAACTCTTCCAAACGGGGATCTCCAGTCTTAGCCAACTTTAATACTGTTTTCTCAATCAAGTCATTGTCTGACGAAGCCAGACTTTTTAATAAAGAATAAATTTCTGAATTACCGTTTTTCTCAACTGATAAAGTTGCGCCAAGATTTGATGGGGAATTAAGACATAGTAAAACTATGAATGAAAAAAATGGATAGGCTGAAAGGAATTGATTCAAAGCAAAATTAACTAATTACAAAAAAACGGACTCGGCCCGTGCAATACGCACCGAGTCCGTTATACTTGTTTTTATCTAATATTATTTTCCTTTAATAATTAAAGAGAACCGTCTCCATTTGGACCACCGGTTGGCTTAGGAAAGTTGCCATCGGGCCAAAGATAAGAACTGTATGAATCTGGTGAAACTAGACCGTCACTGGCATAAACGATTTTGAACTGACCACTCTTTAAAATTTCACCAATATATACTGGTTTAAGAGTATGTTGGTTTGTTGGATGCATCTTTTTCTTACCCCCAGGAGCATCAAATTCTAATCCATAAACGGCTTTGCGTACTTTATCGACATCGAATGAACCACATTTTTCAACAGCAGCTTTCCAAACATATACACCGAAGTAAGCAGCTTCAATAGGGTCACAAGTCACCCTTTTTGCACCACCCGGTAGTCCAGACTCAACACAGAACTTTTTAAAACTTTTTACAAATGCTGCATTTCCAGAGCTCTTAACACTTTGAAAATAATTCCATGCCGCCAAGTGACCTACCAATGGAGGAACATCCATCGCACGAAGTTCATCTTCTGAAACTGAAAACGCCATGATTGGACAGTCATCCGAAGTTAATCCTTGGTTCGCAAATTCTTTATAAAAAGGAACATTACTATCTCCATTAATAGTTGAAAGAATGCAGGCATCACCAGATGCAGCGAAATCTTTAACTTTAGAAACTATCGTTTGATAGTCCTGATGATGAAATGGAGTATATTCTTCCATAACATTTTCATCAGGCACACCCTGTGCCTTTAGATAAGCTTTTAAGACTTTATTGGCTGTTCGGGGAAAAACATAGTCTGTTCCTAAAAGGTAGAATTTCTTGCATCCCATTTCGTTAGCCATGTACTCAGCTGCTGGGACGAGTTGCTGATTAGGCGAAGCGGCTGTGTAAAAAACATTTAAAGATTGCTCCTCACCCTCGTATTGTACCGGATAAAATAAAAGAGCATTATTTTCTTCAAAAACTGGCAGACATGATTTTCTACTTACTGATGTCCAGCAGCCAAAGGTGACGGCAACTTTATCTTCTGTAATTAATTGTTTAGCTTTTTCAGCAAAAAGCGGCCAATCGGAAGCTGGATCTACGACGACAGCTTCGATTTTTTCGCCTAGTACACCTCCAGAATCATTAATTTCTTTAACTGCCATCATGACAACATCCTTCAACGAGGTTTCGGATATAGCCATCGTACCACTTAAAGAATGAAGAACGCCAATCTTAACAGCGTGTAATTGAGACCAAGATAAAGCAAGGCCCATTAATACAGACAATGCTAGTTTGAATTTATTTTTTTTCATTAATATATTTTTATTATTATTTTTAATATCCCTACGATTAAAATATTTAGGGGTTTAAAAGAGTATTCCATTTTTTATGCCAACTTTTAGAATAATAAAAAAAAGTAAAATTATATAAAATATTAATTATTTTTTATATAATAATTAATATTATTAATTTTTAAAGTGATATAAAAAAACGGGCGGAGAAACTCCGCCCGTCAAACAAACGATCTAGACTGAAAGCTTAGAAAGTATAAATTAATTCAACAGCAAATAAATCTGCGATAGAAGTTGCTCCTGTAGACTCATCGTAAGCACTATATTCAACTAACCCCGAAAAATTGTCGGTAAATACATAGCTAGGTGAGATTGTAAATTTTTCATATTCTGATGTTCCAATCTCTTCTTCAGAGTATCTTACAGTTAATCCAATTTTATCGCTTACAGCGTAGTTACCCATGATTAACCAGCCCTCTATGTCATTACCAGTTGTGTTGTCTTTCTCAGCAACTTCGGCACCTAAAAGAAGCTTATCCATTTGATAACTTGCCCAAACAGTTGTTGTCTCATAAGCGTCCCAATCTGCCATAATGGCTTTAACAGTAAGATTCTCTACACCAGTAAAGGCTAAAGCATACTCGTAACCACCATTGGTTTCAGCACTTGCGAAAATACCGACACTAAACATATCGTTTGCAAAGTCCAAAGAGATTCCATCATCATAAGCATCATAAATGTCTTGACCGCCACTTAATCCACTTGCTGCATCATAAGCGTACGAATATTGATACATATTAGTAGGATCATATGCCTCGAATCCAAGATAAGAGAGCATTTTACCAGCTGTCATACTGAATCCGTTACCAAAATCATAAGTTACAATCGCCTCTTCCAAGTCAGCACCATCGGCACCACCCTCAGTACTGTAAATATCGTAGTCGATCGAAACAGAAACAGGACCGCTCTCAAAATCTAGATTCAGTTCGACTTGACTGACATCAAAAGTTTCAGCACTCGCACCTCCTGAATCTTGAGATTGATAAAACATGTCAACGAAACCACCTAATTCAACACCGCTGCCGGTTGGTCCAATTTCTATTGCGTTAGCATTTAAAACTGCAAGTAAACTTGCAAAGGATAATATTTTATTTTTCATATATATGTTTGTATTTAGTTTGTATGCTTATTTATTAAGCATGCATTCAGATGCTACAATCATGCCAAGTCTCAATTATTGATTTAAATAATCAATTATTTTACATAACATATGATCATTATAATGAATAATTTTAATAGTATACTTTTATTATTAATTTAGATGAATAAAATTCATATATTCCCTTTCATTTATTGAATCTTGCTCTTTTTTGAACAGAAAATTACCATTACATAATGAGCTCTTTTTTTAAATTAGGCTTACCATGGGTAGTTACGGTGAGTGTAGCATTTTACCTTGGTCTCAGGCTTGGTTCAGACTCCAATCCTGAAGCTATTAAATTTTCTCCTGAAATAAATTCTGGAATAACAAATCATTCCCTTGAAATTACTGGTAAGATAGTGGATAAAACAAAATCATCCGAAAGTGTCGTAATCCAAACAATTTCAAATTCCCCACCCCTAGAACTGCCCCCGAACTTAAAAAGAATCATGGAGGGTGGAGATATAATTGAAAGGTTAGGAGCCTATTTGGATGCAGTTCGTGCAATGGATCGTGGAAATGTGGCCAACGTAGTTAGGGCTTTTGAGGCACTTCCGAAAGGATATGGCAGGCATTTAGAGATGAAACTACTTATGCGAAGTTGGTCTACGATTGATCCTCAATCTGCATTAAATTATGCCAATGAATTCTTAGATCCTAAAAGTGAAAGACGGTTTGCAATTTCTGAAATTTTAGCTGGGTGGGTTAACCATTCTCCAGATGATGCCATTAATTGGGCAAAAACAAATAGCCAACAAGATAATGGCTATGGTAACTCATTAATGTTTGGAATTGTAAAGGGACTTTCTGAAAAAAGTTTAGATCGGGCTAATGAAGTTTTTCAAAAATTACCTGAAGGTAATGCGAAATGGCAGGCATCTACATTCCTTGCCCAACAATATTCTGAACTTGGAGTAGATCAAGCAATTTCATGGGCAGATCAATTCCCCAAAGACGACCCACGAATGAGAGCAACCATACTTGGACAGATTGGTGCAAAGCTTGCAAGGCAGGATATTGAAGCCACTGCAAAATGGGTCGAATCGCTCGAAGACGATAAGGCATCTTACCTTGTAATGGATAATTTATTAACACAATGGGTACCTGAGGATCCGATCAAAGCTTCTGAATGGGTAAACAATATTAAAGAAACTGAAAAGAAATTCCATGGGATTAAACAACTCGCTTCAAGATGGTCCTTAACAGACCCTGTAGCTGCTGCCAAATGGCTTAATACTTTTCCACCGTCCACTCAAATGGATCCGGTAGTCAATGAATTCGTAAATAACATATCAGCCCGTGACCCTGAAGGTGCAGCCGGTTGGGCAATTTCTATAATCGACACAGCAACTAGAGAAAAAGCCTTAAAAAAAGCTTTGAATGCATGGAATCGAATTGATCCCAAGACTGCAAGTGAATGGCAAAAAATAAATTTACCAAATTAATCTTTCAAAATTTTTACTTACCAATTGTTTCGATAATTGCCACGATTGGTAAAAATAAAGCAATTACTATAAAACCTACTGCTACTGCCAAGAAAACAATCATAACAGGCTCAATTAATGATGTCATCCCTGCAACAGCATTATCCACATCCTCATCGTAATTATCAGCAATTCTAGTCAACATATCAGGAAGTTCACCGGTTTCTTCTCCGATTTCGACCATACTAGTAACCATTGTCGGAAAAACAGGCTCCCTCTCCATTTGAACTGCCATTGCTTCTCCATCTCTGACTGAATCATGAACATTCCCCATTGCTTTTACAAAAAGTCCATTTGAAAGAGTATCTCGGGTAATTTGTAACGCCTGCAAAATAGGTACGCCACTACTTAATAATGTTCCAAATGTACGTGTAATTCTTGATATATTTGACTTACCAACAACATCCTTAACCGCAGGAACATTTAAACCCAACCAGTCAAAAACTTTTGCACCCGGTTTAGTTTTTTTAAACAAAATTAAACCGCCAACAGTTCCAGCCATACCTCCCAAAACAAGAATTGGATGAGTAGAAAAAAGTTCACTTATATTAATCACTATTTGAGTTGGACCTGGTAAAGGCGCTCCACGAAGCATCTGTTCGAAAATAGTTTGAAACTGTGGTACAACTACCATCATAAGTAAGGTAACAATTCCAACTGCCACAAACATTATAACGCTTGGATAAATCATTGCAGATTTAACTTTCTTTATGGTTCGAATATTTTTTTCCTGAAATTGAGCAAGGCGATCCAAGACTAGTTCTAAAACACCTCCTGCTTCCCCTGCCTTAACCATGTTAACATAAAGATTATCAAAGATTTTCGGATACGCAGACAGACCATCTGACAAATTACCACCGGAAGAAACTTTTTCTGAAATGTCCTGCAAAATTGCTTTAAATTTCGGCTTCTTTTCCTGTTGCTTGATCATAACCTCCAAGCTTCTCAAAAGAGGTAAACCCGCATGAACTAGTGTGGACATTTGACGAGTAAAAATTGAAATATCCTCTGAGGTGGGTCCACCACCAATCTCAATAGCAAGTAATCCACTTTTTTTCTTTTTTGATTTAGCTGGCTTATTTTTTTTCTCAGCTTTACTAGGTTTTTTTCCCACATCTTGTTTGTCATCAACCGTCTGTGCAGTTTCCGGTGATGGGGAATTAGAAGCTTGCTGTGCTGGAGACGCGACAGGATTACCGACAGGAACAAGCTGGGAAACAGTAAGTCCATATTGAGCCAATTGAGCCATCGCTTGTTCTTCATTTGGAGCTTCAAATGTCCCCTGAGAAGGTGCTCCTGATTGGTCTGTTGCGGTAAATTGATAAATAGGCATGGCTTTAGTTCTTCTTTAATTATGTATATTTTAAAACTTCGTCTACAGTACTTTCCCCATCAAAAATTGAGCGAATTCCATCTTCTCTTAGTGTCCTCATACCCTGTTCTATAGCTTTCTGTTTTAAAACAAGGGTGGCAGCACCTGAATTGATCATCTCTCGAAAAACATCAGTTACCTTTATCATCTCGAACAGACCGGTCCGTCCACGATACCCGGATTGATTGCATTCCGTACAACCAGCTCCGAAATAAAATTTTCGATCACCCAATTCATTTGGATTTAATCCAAGGTTCTTAAATACATCATTCTTGGGCTCAAATTCCTGTCTGCATCCAGTACAAATTTTACGCACCAACCGTTGAGCAAGAACAAATTCAAGCGATGCAGAAAGTAAAAAAGGTTCCAACCCCATATCTATCAAACGAGTAACCGCACCAGGTGCATCATTTGTATGCAAAGTACTTAGCACAACATGACCGGTAAGCGAGGCCTGAACCGCAATTCTTGCTGTTTCAATATCCCGAATTTCCCCAACCATTATCTTATCCGGATCCTGACGCAAAAAAGCTCGTAATGCCCGAGAAAAGTCTAATCCAACTTGATGATTAACTGGAACTTGCATAATTCCCTCTAATTCATACTCCACAGGATCTTCAGCAGTTAATAATTTAGTATCCATATTATTAACTTCTTTTAACGCACTGTATAATGTAGTTGTCTTACCTGAACCAGTTGGTCCGGTAACAATAAATATTCCATTTGGTCGGCGTACGGCATCTCTTATTCCAGTTTTAACATTTTCAGGTAAACCCAAATTATCAAGATCCAGATTTACTGCAGATTTGTCCAAAACCCGTAACACTACACTTTCTCCGAATTGAGTAGGAAGTGTCGAAACCCGTAAATCAACAGCCCTACCCTCAATTGTCATTTTAATCCTACCGTCCTGAGGAATTCGATGTTCAGCAATATTCAAATCTGCAATCACCTTGATTCGTGAAATTACAGGAAGTGCTAAACTCTTTGGAGGAGGTGACATTTCATAAAGTGCACCATCAACCCGATAGCGAATCCTAAATTCATTTTCAAAAGGCTCAAAATGTATATCCGAAGCCTGTGCACGAATTGCCTGCTGCATTACAAGATTTACAAATCGAATAATGGGAGTTTCATTAGCGGCATCACTAAGTTCATTTTCTTTTGTCTCGTCTAGCCCCTCAAATTCCTCCAAGCCAACATCACCAAGTAAATCATTAAGTGAATTCTCCTGACTTGGATAATAAGTATCTATAAGTTGTGCAACATATTCAGGATCGCAAACAATAAGCTGAATTTCCAAATTAAGAGCAAATGTAAGGTCATCTATAATTGCCGAATTAAAGGGATCTGAGGCCAGAAAGTGAATTCCACCTTCAGAAAGATAAAGAGGTACTATTCCATACTGCCTAGCAATTTCTGGCTGAATTGTAGAAATAATATCAGCTTCAATATGCTCAACTTCTCCAACCTGTAACTCATATCCAAGATATTCAGAAACTAAACTAATGATATCTTCTTTTGATGCCAAGCCAGCCGAAATAATCGCATCCGCATAACTTTTATTCCCAGAAATAACATCCTCATCAAATAATTCATCTAAACCGTGTTGGGAAACACCCTCAACTTGTTTAAAAATATCTCGGATACTGGAATTATAATCTACAAAAAGCATATCTAAACCTATTCGTCTGCAGTAGTTACCATTAGAACTTCCTCTAATGTTGTAACTCCAGCAAGCACTTTTCTAAATCCGTCTTCACGCATTGTTCTCATTCCCATTTCACGGGACTTCTTACGAAGTTCAACAATACTCACATTATGGTATATCATTTCTTCAATTTCAGAATTAACTTCAAAAATTTCAAAAACTCCTTTTCTTCCCCGAAATCCGCTATCGCCACATTTTTCACACCCACCACCACTCATAAATGATGCATCTGTGACTTGATCCTCAGCAACCCCAAGAATATTTAGTTCATTTGAAGTGGGGGCATGGGGCTCCTTACAATTCTGACAAATTGAGCGAACAAGCCTCTGAGCAAGGGCTGCTCGAAGGGAAGCAGAAACTAAAAACGGTTTAACTCCCATATCAATTAATCTGGAAACAGAACTAGGTGCGTCATTTGTGTGCAATGTACTGAAAACCATATGTCCGGTAAGAGATGCGTTGATCGCAATTTCAGCAGTCTCAAGATCTCGAATCTCCCCTACCATTACAATATTTGGAGCTTGTCGAAGCATCGAACGAAGAGCTGCGGCAAAGGTCATACCAACCTCGGTTCTTACTTGAACCTGATTGATGCCTGCCACCTCATATTCAACAGGATCCTCAACCGTTATAATTTTCTTGTCCGGCTTATTAATTACATTCAATGCAGAATAAAGAGTTGTTGATTTCCCAGACCCTGTAGGACCGGTAACCAAAAATATTCCATCAGGTAAACCAATAACATTCTCAAATGTACTTTGATCATCCGAAAAGAAACCTAACTGAGGTAATCCCAAACTAAGACTTTCTTTGTCTAGAATACGCATAACAATACTTTCCCCATGCACGGTGGGCAGAGTGGAAACACGGAGGTCAATTGATTTATCGCCAACTTTTACATTAATTCGGCCATCCAAGGGAACTCTTTTCTCGGCCAAGCTCACATTTGCCATTAACTTAGTTCTTGAAATGATCGATGGCTGTAGGCGTTTTGGTGGGTCTGGTTGTTCTCTTAATTTCCCATCCACTCTAAAACGTATTCTAAACTTTTTTTCGAGTGGTTCCATATGAATATCAGATGCTCGAAGTTCAAGTGCATCTTTAATAACTGAATGCACATATTTAATAATAGGTGCATCTTCTTCGCTAACATCTTCAGGCTTCAAACCATCGCCAATTTCAATATCATCATTACTTGATGCACCAAAGAAATCCTGCATTTTCCTATCTTCTGCAGCACCATAAGCTTCATCAATAGCGGATAGCACTGTACCCCGATATGCGACTTTAGGGTTGATCATTTTACCCAATAGATGGGTTAAATTATCATATCCATCCTGATCCAATGGATTGCCAAAAACAACTTCTATTTCAGACCCGCTAACGCCTATAGGAAATGCCTCGTACTTCCGTGCCCATTCAGGAGTCAATAAATTGATGATTTCCTCTGTTGGGTTTAACGAACTTAAATCTACTGCATCCATATTAAGTTCGCTAGAAAGGTAATTTGCAACTTCATGTTCTGGCATACCCGTTTTTGCAAGCACACCGTTCATTATGGCTAAATCTTTATCACCAATTAAACTTTCACCCTCTGATTCGACCTCGGAAACAATTTCCGCTAACATTTCTTCAGACAGAATTTCTTGTTGCTTAAATGCTTCAAGAATAAATTCGTCTGTTGGGTTCATTATTAACTTGAATTTAAATTAACAACACTCGAATGAAAATAAGAAATTCATAAGAAATGATAAATTCACCTTCCAAGACCCATGAGAAATTCGGGATTATTTTTAGTCTTACGAACTCTTTGAATAAACATTTCCATAGCCTCTACAGGAGGAACTCCTTTAAGTGAACGACGAAGAGAGTATATTTTGTTTAGCTCATCAGGATGATACAAAAGTTCTTCTTTACGGGTACCGCTTTTCTCAAAGTCTAAAGCAGGAAAAATTCTCTTATTTGAAAGTTCACGATCGAGATGCAACTCCATATTTCCAGTTCCTTTAAATTCTTCAAAAATAACTTCATCCATTTTACTGCCAGTTTCTACCAAAGCAGTACCCAGAATGGTCAAACTTCCCCCACCCTCAATATTACGTGCAGACCCAAAAAATCTTTTCGGTCTTTGTAATGCCGTGGCTTCAACGCCTCCGCTAAGGATTTTACCACTATTTGGCATAGTAGTGTTGTATGCTCTTGCAAGACGGGTAATTGAATCTAGAAGAATTACCACATCCTGCCCGCATTCAACCATTCTACGTGCCTTCTCAATGACAATTTCAGCCGCATGAACATGACTTTGAGCACTTTCATCGAAAGTTGATGCGATTACTTCTGAATCTGGTACTTGTCTCCTAAAATCAGTAACCTCTTCAGGTCTCTCATCTACTAGCAAAACAATTAAATGAGCTTGTGGATTATTAACGCGTAATGAGCGAGCAATTGCCTGCTGCAAGACTGTCTTACCCGTCCTTGGTGGTGCAACTATCAATCCTCTTTGTCCAAGTCCAATAGGAGAAACTAGATCAACGACTCGCATTGAAACATTATCCCATTCAGCATCAGCATTAGTTTCCAGATAGATTCGATCGAGAGGATAATAAGGAACCAGTTCAGTGAAAGGCATAATCCTTGATGCTTCCTCCGGTGCTCCCCCCATTACCTTATCAACCTGAACCAAAATTGGGCAGGTTGAACCTTCCATCTTAGGACGAATAAAACCCTTTACCAAATGCCCTGTTTTTAATCCATATTTCTTTATTAAACACTCAGGAACAAATGGGCTTTGTGCTTTTAATCGATAATTATCTGTTTCATGAAGAAGAAAACCATGCCCAGCTTCCATAACCTCAATAATAGCAGAAACTTCAATGGGTTGTGATTTCTTTAAACAAGCTTCAAAAAGAATATCAAAAATCTCTTCTCGAATAGGAGCAGGTGGCATCTCAATTTCAAGAGATAATTCAGAAATTTTTTCCTTTAGGTTAGGCAAGGCAAGAGAATAAAGATCATTGTGTAAAATAGGTGGACAGTCTGAAGCAGCAAAAACTTCAGCCAAAGAGGAAACCCCTTCTTCTGTTTTTAAATCTTCATATTCTAGAAGATTACCAATTTCTAAAGCCTTGCTTTCTGTATCTTCATAAGGAAGCTTTTTAGGTTTCTTAAACTTTGGTCTGGGTTTATTTTTTGGATTTTTCTTATCTTGCCAGTTAGGTTTCTTAAAACCTTTGTTGCCATGCCCCTGCTGATTTGGATTAGCGTTGCCAGATTTTGGATTTGCATTTGGAACATTTCTTTTACCTTGTGAACTTCTTGAATCGCTAGAATGATCTTTGGTTTGGTTAGCTTCGGCATTTTCAGTTTTTGAAATATCATCATCAAAAACGTTTTCATCTTTTTTCTCAGGCTCAGCTCCATCTGTACTAAAAAAAAGCTGACCACTAGGTTCGTCGGATTTTTCTTTTGAGCCAGAGTTGCGTCCAGATTCAATACTATCTTTTACATCAG
>MDSZ01069923.1_pt1 | contig 12859 bp, 10 predicted proteins | sample 811201 | NCBI WGS metagenome assembly MDSZ01 (sample SAMN05326647, study PRJNA326480) | marine metagenome | isolation source: seawater | place: Indian Ocean: North | collected 2010
GGGCGCGGCCTGTTCCTCGGGGTCGAGCTGGTGACCGACCGAACCACCAAGCATCCTGCTACCGCGCTGGCCGGATATGTCAGCAACCGGCTCCGCGATCACCGGATTCTGGTTGGCACCGACGGGCCGCATGACAATGTGCTGAAAATTCGCCCGCCACTGACCATCGGGGCCGCGGATTGTGAGCTGTTGCTGGCAAGGCTGGATGATGTCCTGCTTGAAGCGGATCTATTAAATTAAATAAAAATAATATCCTATATGCAGTCTTTCATGTAACAAGTTGTTGCTCGCCACATACATCTGCTGCAATGATTTACAATGTCAGGACAGTTTGTCGCCGATTGTGTTCTCGATTATCCGCGATTTCTTCGACAGGCGTGGCAAGTCCGAGGGCAACCCATTCTAAAGGGCCTTTCGGTCTGGCAGAGCCAATCTGAAAAACGGGAAAGGGCGGCGATTGTGTCCAGCCGTTCACTTAAAGTGTGCCAATTTGCGAACTTTAGGTGAACACTTGACGTTTTATTCAATCCAGGCAGTATGTTAGCATCCTGCCCGGATTAGTTCGTGTGCCGGAGATATTTTCGGCCGACGACAATGAACACTAAGCCAGCAAAATCAACATATAGTATCCCTCCAAAAAGCCTACGTTTTCCAGAGGCTTGCGGAGATTTGCAGGTCAACGCTTGCCGCAACGCAACTTGTGAAGGCTTCGGTGTTGAAGCTTTGACCTGGGTCAAGCGGGGCAGACCAACAGCCGGACATACCGGGAAACGTGACAACTATCGGCTCATCAATAAGAGCATGAAGATGCCTGACGGCCTTCTGATGTGTAAGCTCTGCGGCTCCTCGACAGCGATAAAGTCGAATAAGGCAATTCGGGCAGAGTTCGAACGGATTTCGTCGTATCTTCAAGCGCCCGATGAACCATCTTGTCCGTCGGGAGCCTGTTGCAACCGTGGAGTTGGCGTCTATTCAAACCCCAACGCATATACCTGCAAGGCCAAACTAAAGACGTCTCAGCGTATCAAATGCAAGGAATGTGGCTGCGTCTTCTCAGTTGTTACCTCGCCGCTGCACAGGCAACGCAAACCGCATGAGAACAAAACCGTCTTCCAGGAAATCGTTACCAAGAAGCCGATCCGGGGAATTGCCAAGGTTGCGGATTTACGACCGAAAGCGGTCTACGGGAAGATAGATTTTATTTATCAGCAATGCCTTGGATTCCTTGGGGAACGGGAAGCTGAGGCCCACAAGCATCGGCGACAGTACGTCCGCCTTTGCGTCGACAAACAAGACTACATGATAAACTGGCGCAGTCGTAAGACACGCAAGAACACGCAGTTCACTTCAATTGCAACGGTCGAGGGCAAATCAGGTTATGTTTTGGGCCACCATCTGAATTTCGAACCAGATGTCGAGCAAGTTGCTGTTGACGATTTAGCAAAGGCGCACGGCGACTTGATGGCGGGCAGCAGACCGGCCTTTCATGCTCAGCCCCAGTACTGGAAGTCTGACGAATTTGCAGAACATGCATTGAGCCCCGGCTTTGAGGTTCGACCAGATCCGGATGAAGAGCCATTGCTTGTTCAGGACCTGATCCAACTCAAAGACGCGGTTATGGCCAATTGGCCGTATCCTGAAATGTCTGATTGCCCTGGCAGTAGTAACAAGCTTCCCGAAGCTGGTGTCATGACACACTCTAGTTACACTGCCTATGCGCACGCACTTCTCGTCCGTCAGCTGATCGGAACGGCCCGTAAGATCGACATTTATTCCGACCAAGATGACGTATTGAGAAACGCATACATCTCTGCATTCAAAGGATCGGTTTTGTCTGATCGGGCCAATATGGCCTACGTTCAGTTCCAAAAACACATGACCATTGACGAGAAAAGGCAGTTATCGAACCGAGCGAGGGCCAGATTGGCAGCGTCGGCTTCACGCCTTAACCTCGACGAAGAACTCATGATCGCCCGTATGATGGGCCTTGAGTATGCCGCACGTTGCGAACGCGAAGCTGCGTGGCGTAGAAGGTGGGTGCCTCACCCCAAAAATACGCTCAATGAGCCGAGACGAAGGGTCCAGTTCGTTACTGACACAGGACGAAAGAGCCTAGAGGAAATTGGCTGGATGCTCTCGGGTGCATCGCTCGCGCCTGTCGACAATTACTTCATGCGTATTCGTCGTCTGATATATTATCTTGAGAGACCGATCCCATCCCACACCAATGCCGGACGGCTTTACTATGGGTACGCAGCATATGATCCCAAAAGGGTGTTGCAGCTTTTGACGATTTTCCGAACGTTCACGAACTATATTGATACGGACGACAAGGGAGAAACGCCTGCAATGCGTTTCGGCCTCGCGCGTGGTCGCGTCAGGTTTGAAGACGTTTTGTATTGGCGCCCAAAGGGATGGGAGAGGATGCAAACAGAGTGACGGACCGTGAGTTTTGATGTGATTTGATGCTTTACAGGACAAAATCCATTCAAACGACACCGTGCCGAACGCGCTCGCACAGGGCCACAGCGGCCATTAATACAGTCCGCAGCTAAAGACCGCTCTGAGCCCGTTCCGGTCGTAGTAATTTCTCGCCGCATGCGCTCGCAGCATAACATTTGCTGTCCAAGCGAAGACGTCGGCGCCGCAACGCAGTTGCGAAAGCAGCCATTGATCGTGGCGCAGCGACGATACGAGCGGCAAGAAACAGGACGCAGCGCCGTTCAATTGAGCGATGTAAAACTGGTCCCAGGTGCTTCAGGTTGGGTGCACCTGCTGCTTTGCAAAGTTACCGATTGGACCTGGCAAGGATGGCATTCAATAGCAAGTCTAATCCGTCTTGAGCATCTTGCATCGCTACATTTTCGGCTTCGTTGTGAGTAATACCGTTGTGGCACGGAATGAAGATAAGTGCGGTTGGCGCAATACTGGCCAAACGATAGGCATCATGCCCCGCCAGGCTCACCATATCGCGCGGCTCAATATTCAACCTAGTCGAGATGTTCTTGAGCAAGTCAATAAGCTGGCCATCGAAACTCATACCGCCAAATTTCCACTCTTTGGTAATAGTCGCGACAATGTTTTCGGTGGTCGCGATTTCTCCAAGCGCTGCTTTGAATTCTTGATACATTTCCGCGGCGCGGTCGGCTTCGGGATGGCGCAGGTCAATCGAAATCTCGGCGTGATCCGCGATAATCCCATATTTATTGGGCAGCACGTCAATCCGGGCGGATGTTGACCGACCTTCGGGCGCAAACTTCCAACCGATCCGGCGTACTTCGACAATCGCCAAAGCAGCAGCAGTCAGCGCATCCTGGCGTTGGTGCATTGGGGTCGGACCGGAATGAGCGTTCTCGCCTTTGAAGATGATGTTGGCACCGAACGACGTTGACCCGCGGGTGACAATCCCACAGGTCAAACCCATCGTATCCAGAATTGGCCCTTGTTCGATATGCAGTTCAAAATAGGAATCGATTTCGCCATTAGGCATGTCATCATTGCCCGCATAGCCAATGCAGTCCAATGCATCGCCGAAGGACTGGCCTTTATCATCGGTCAGCGCCAGAACTTCGTCTGCGTCAAGTGCACCTGAAAAGACGCCGCTTCCCATCATTGGCGGTTGAAACCGCACCCCTTCTTCATTGGTCCAGTTGGCCACAACCACCGAACGCCGCGTGGAAATGCCGAGATCGTTCAGGCTGCGAATGACTTCCAACCCGGCAAGGACGCCCAGTATGCCATCAAACCGGCCCGCGGCGACCTGTGTATCCAGATGGCTGCCGATCATGACTGGCGGTAAATCCGGTTCCAACCCATCGCGGCACAGAAACATGTTGCCGACCCGGTCAACTTTCAGAGTGCAGCCGGCCTGCGACGCCCAGTCACTGAGGTGGTCCCGCATTTCACCATCGGCGGTACTCAGGGCGGGTCGGTTGAGGCCACCAGCCTTGCCCGGACCTATTTCCGCTGATCGTTCAATCGTCTGCCAAAGGCGTTCGACGGACGCGGAAAGAATTTTGTGATCCTTGAACATGGTGTGCTCCCCAACTGGGGGGAGACTGCATGTCGAGCCGTCAAGGGACTATACCTCCATGGTGGTAGATGCGTCAGAGCAATGGAACCAGAAGGCTGAACAATTCGGCCTGCGACGAGATCTGGCATTTCCGATAGATCTGGCGGCAAAAGACCTTGACCGTTTGTGGCGAGATATTGAGGTTCAGACCGATCGAAGTTGAGGAATGGCCTTGCAGGATCATCAGCGCAACCTCGGCCTGGCGCGGTGTGAGCGCAATGCCCTTGGCCGCTTCGAGCGCGGCGCGAAGATCGTCGACGGCATTTCCGTTCGATGCCTCATCGGTCGAACGCAATCCACGCCAATTGCCCTCGACCATCGCCTGGGCGACCGGCTGAATTGTTCTTGCGATCCGAGATGCCTTGGCTGAAAACTTGCGCCCGCTCACTGCGATGTGACCCAGGGCGACGTGCACTGACACACCCTGTCCAACACGGCTTACAAAGACCAGCTCGTCCTCCAACTTCGCGTTGCCATAATATTCTTTGAAGTATCGGCTGCTGTGAAATTTGTCGGGCGCGATCTCATCCAGACGATAAACGCCTGAATCTGAGCTCTGGGCATGGAGCTGAAAATATGGATCCAGCTTATAGGCGAATGGCAGATAGTTGTTCCGGATGTGCAAGATCGCGGTTTCGCTATATCCGTGGTGATGCAAGAGACTGGGCTCGCGATGGTTGTAATAGGCCAAAATCAACAGGTTATCGAAATCCAGTTCAGATTTTAGCCACAGTGAAAATGCCTGGTCAAACCCGGGACGGCGCAGTTGACGCACGGCTTCTGCCAACAGTTCTTGAGTGTTTTTTCGCGCGTCGTCCATATACCCCCCTGGTGGTATATACCCCCTTCCCTAATTTGACTGATGATTAACCCCAGCAGCAGGGGTACATGCAAGACGTTTTTTGCGACAGGTGTCCCAAGAATTGGGAGTTATTCATATGCCTGAGACCGCGCAGATCTTTGCGGATGACGAAAACCTGGTTCAGTCATTTGCCGATCTGAACGCGCTCAAACAGAGTGTCGGGCGGATGGCGGTATCGCGCGGTGCCGGGGCTTATGTATTTGACAGCGAAGACAATCGCTATATCGACGGCATGGGCGGTTTGTGGTGTGTCAATGTCGGGCATGGCCATCCCGAGATCATCACCGCCATCACTAAGCAGCTTGAGACGCTGGATTATTTCTCAACATTCTATAGTTTTACACATCCACCCGCCGCGGAATTGGCCAGCAAGATTGCGGAACTGGCACCCGGACGGTTGAACCGTGTCTATTTTTCAAATTCCGGCTCAGTCGCCAACGACACCGCTATCCGCATTCTGCACCATTACAACAACCTCAAGGGGCGCCCAAACAAGAAGAAGATCCTGTCGCGGATCAATGCGTATCACGGCTCGACCCATCTGGCGATCGCAATGACCACGCCGATCTTCAGCGAAGGTTGGGACGCGGCCCGCGATCTGGTGCATCACATCCGTTGCCCCAAGCGCGAACCGGATGAGGCGCATCTGAGCGACGCCGAGTTTATCGAGGTTCTCGCAGCAGATATGGAGTGCGCAATTACCGAGATAGGTGCCGAGAACATCGCCTGTCTCATCGCAGAACCGATCATGGGGGCCGGTGGCGTAATCGTGCCGCCCGAAGGGTATCACAAGCGGATGCTTGAGATCGTGCACGCGCATGACATCAAGTATATCTCGGATGAGGTGGTCACAGCCTTTGGCCGGTTAGGTCATATGTTTGCGTCTGAGGACGTATTCGGGATTGAGCCGGACATCATCACAACCGCCAAGGGCCTGACATCCGGCTATCAGCCGTTGGCCGCGACGATCCTGTCGGATGAGATTTACGATGTGATCTCGCAGGAAGGCGGGACTTTCCTGCACGGGATGACCTATTCCGGCCATCCCGCCGCCTGTGCCTGTGCGCTGGCCAATATCGAGGTGATGGAGCGCGAGCAGATCCCGCAGCGTGTGCGCCAGACAGGCAAGCGGTTCGAGGCAGGCGTGAAGGCGCTGGCCGGTCATGATCTGGTTCGCGAGGTAAGGGGCAGCCATTTCATGGCCGCGGTGGAATTCCAACGCCCCAAAGGCGTTGCGGATGACGTTGATATCAGCCAGCTCATTGCTGATGCCGCCCGCGAGCATGGGTTGATCGTCCGGCCTATCCCGGATGCCATTGTGCTTTCGCCACCTCTCATCCTGACCGAGGAGCAGATTGCCGACCTCCTGCAAGCGCTGAAGGACAGTATTCAAATGGTGCATACGACCCTAGGGGGGCAGGCCGATGTCTGAGACCAAATGCAAAACCGGATGGATTTTTTCCGAACACTACCTGTGGCACGATACGGGCCGGTCAAACCTCCTGGTGCCTCCCAGCTTGACGGTTCAGCCCGGCGAACATGCTGAAAACGAAGAGACAAAACGGCGCTTTGCCAATCTGTTGGAAGTCTCCTTGCTGGCGGACAAGCTGGTGCGGATCAAACCTCGCGCCGCCACCGAAGAGGAATTGCTGCGGGTTCATACGCAGGCGCATATCGACGGCGTGCGCGACTTTTGCGCAGCTGGTGGCGGTATGGTGCCGGGGGACGCCACGGCAATGGGGCCTGCGAGTTTTGACATCGCCAAACTGGCGGTGGGTGGCGTGCTTGCGGCGGTTGACGCGGTGCTGGCAGGAACCGTCAACAACGCCTATGTGCTCTGCCGCCCGCCGGGTCATCACGCGGAGCCAGAAAAGGTCACCGGATTCTGCTTGTTTGCTAACGGAGCACTGGGTGTCGAGCATGCCCGTCAGGTGCACGGGTTCAACCGTGTGGCGGTTATCGATTATGACGTGCATCACGGCAATTCCTGCGAGACGATTTTCTACCACGATCCCGATGTGCTGACGATCTCATTGCATCAGGATAACCTGTTTCCTCCGGATCGCGGGTATGCCTCGGAAACCGGCGGCCCGGGTGCGGAAGGAACGAATATCAACATTCCGCTCCCTCCGGGGTCGGGCGGTAGCGCATATGCTGGCGCGTTTGACCAAATCGTTTTGCCAGCGTTGCACCGGTTCCAACCCGAGATGATCTTTGTCGCGTCTGGGTTTGATGCCTCAGCAATGGATCCGTTGGGACATATGATGCTGAGTTCGAAAGATTTTCACCGGATGACCGACGCGATACGCATGGCCAGCGACACGCTTTGCCCGGGGCGGCTGATCTTCACCCATGAAGGCGGGTATTCGGCCGCGCACGTGCCCTATTGCGGGTTGGCGGTGCTAGAAGCGCTAAGCGGCCACACCACCGGCATTCTCGATCCATTCGAAGAACACATCGCCCACTATGGCGGGCAATCCCTGCAACCCCATCAGGCCGACGCAATCGCAGAAGTTGCGCGTCTGCATAAACTCAATCCAAAACGGGAGTAACACAATGACTGTAAACTCTAGGGCCTCGCGCCGCCAATTTCTGAAAACCCTCGGGGCAAGCGGTGCTGGCACAGCCGCGCTTCTGGCGTCTGCCAATGCCGCTGCGGCGCAGGAAGGTGAACCGGTTGTTATCGGCGCGCCTCTGCCTTTGACCGGTCTCGTCGCCGCCGACGGGATCGAGTTCCGCAATGGTCTGGAAATGGCCGCGGAAGAGATCAACGCTCTTGGCGGCATCCTGGGCCGCCCGATCGAGCTGGCCGTTGAGGACACCCAATCGCAGGGCGATGATGTGATCGCCAGCGCAGGCCAGCGCCTGATTGACCGCTCGAATGCGTCCGCTCTGATCGCGGGCTACAACCTTGGCAGTTCCACCGCATTGCCGGGTGTAGCCGCGGATGCGGGTGTGATTTACATGCACGCCGATACGGTGGTGGCCCATAATGAACTGATCAAATCCGATCCTGAGACCTACTGGGGCAGCTTTCAATACGATCCGGCCGAGATCTATTACGGCATCGCCTACCTGCAATACATGCGTAAGCTGATCGACAGCGGTGAGTTTGCACCCGCGAACAACAAAATCGCGGTGATCACTGGACCGGTTGCCTATTCCATCAATATCGCCAACGCGATCCGTGATGGGGCCGCCGAGTACGGTTTCGATGTGTCGCTGTTTGAAAGCGTGCAGGCACCGACAAGCGAATGGGGCCCAACGTTGGCTAAGATCCGGCAGGACCCACCTGCAATGATCGCGGTCACACACTTCTTCCCGCAGGATCAGGCGCAGTTCATGCAGCAATTCGTGAACGACCCGACAGACAGCGTGATCTATATGCAGTACGGTGCCTCACTGGCCGCATTCCGCGATATCGCCGGGGACGCGTCTGAGGGCGTCCTTTACGCCACCACGATCGGAGCGCTGCAAGACGACATCGGCAAGGATTTCACTGCGCGCTATGTGGCGAAGTTTGGTAATAACGCTTCATCCAATGGTGGCGGGCAGACCTATTCGGCACTTTGGGCCTATGCCGCCGCCGCCGCGCTCGCTGGTGGCGCGGGTGAACCTTACGACGGCGAACAAAACCGCAAGGTTGCTGAACGTCTGGGCGGTTTGATCTATCGCAGCCCGGTTGGCACCATTCGGATTGATCCGGTCACACAGTCGGCCTACTCCTATCCAGGCGATCTGAACGACCCGTCATTGGGAATGCCGCATATCTTCAGCCAGATCAAAAACAAGGACGAAAACGGCTATATCGTGTCCCCGGCGCCTTATGATGTCGCCAAATTCGAAACGCCTGACTGGTCCTGATCTGAAAGCCCGCGCTGATGGAACCCCCTTTGCTCGAATGCCGCAATGTGCGGAAAGACTATGGCGCGTTGGCCGCTGTGGATGGTGTCGACCTGACAGTAAAAGCGGGTGAAACCATCGGCATCGGTGGCCCCAATGGCGCAGGCAAAACCACGTTTTTCGATTTGATCTCTGGCCTCACCCCCCATAGTGGGGGCGAGGTGCTGTTTCAGGGCAAAAGCATTTCCCGTGTCTCCGCGCACCGATTGCTACCTTTGGGAATGGCGCGCACCTTTCAGGTCTCCAGTGGCTTCACCAGCCTGTCGGTGATGCAGAATATGCTGGTTTCAATCATTTATGGCTCGGGGGAAGAGCGCCCGGGCTTGACGATCTCCCGCGCACACCGGCAGAGGGCGAGCGAACAACTGGAGCGCTTTGGCCTGAGCCATCTCGCCAATGTCGACGTTGCCGAAATCCCCGCGCTGGCCCGCAAAAAGCTGATGGTGGCCACGGCAGTGGCGCACGACCCCAAATTACTGCTGCTGGACGAGCCGGTGGGCGGGCTTGTTCCGTCTGAAATCGACGACTTTATCGAAATGGTGCTTGAGCTGCGCAGCTCAGGCATCTGCATCGTTTTCATCGAGCATGTGATGCGGTTTCTGATGACGGTGGCGGAACGGGCGCTGATCATGCATCAGGGCAAACTGATCTATGACGGCACACCCGCCGGGATCGCGCATGATGTAACGGTGAAATCTGTCTATCTCGGCTCTGAAACGGACAAGCTGCAAGAGGGCGCGCTATGACTGGGCTTCTTTCCCTGCGCGGTGTTACGTCGGGCTACGGCCATCTTCAGGTGCTGCATAATATTGATCTGGATATCGAAAAAGAATCGGTCGCGGCGCTGATCGGCCCCAATGGTCACGGTAAATCCACCTTGCTCAGAACCATCGCCGGGTTGAACCGAACCTGGTCTGGCGAGATGATGTTCAACGGCACCCCCGTGCCCAATTCGACGGCTGATCGCGCCGCTTCCGGCATGGTGCTGGTTCCGCAAGGCGATCAGTTGTTCATGGACATGACAGTGGAAGAAAACCTGATGATGGGTGGGTTTACGCAAAGCGATCTGACGAACCTGCGCAGCGTATTGGATGAGGTCTATGCCCTGTTTCCCAAGCTCGCCGACCGGCGCAAGCAGCGCGCCAATTCGCTCTCGGGTGGCGAGCGGCGCATGGTTGGGATCGGGCGCGGCATGATGGCCGAAGGTGATCTGATGATGATTGACGAGCCATCGCTTGGGCTGGCGCCGCTGATTATCGAGCAAATCTACGAAGCGCTGGCCGGTCTGGCCACAGCAGCGCGATCCATTCTGGTGGTTGAAGAAAACCCAAGTCGGGTTGCCGATATCGGGTCGCAGTTTTTCCTGATGGACGGCGGCAAGATCGCCTGGAACGGCAACGCTCAAGAACTGGCCGCATCCGACGATGTCGTGCGCACCTATCTGGGAGGGTAAAGACCTTGGACGCGATTATTCAGGTACTTCTCAGCGGTCTCACGCTCGGGGCGATGTATGCGCTTGGTTCCATCGGGCTGGCGCTGACCTATGGCACCATGCGTATGTTCAACATGGCGCATGGGGTGTTCATGACGCTGGGGGCTTACGGGGCCTACACCTTGGCGGGCCAAATCGGATTGCCTTTGTGGCTCGCCTTTCTGGGCGGCGTTGCCTTTGCCAGTCTGATTGCCGGGGTCATGCATCTGCTAATGGTCCGCCACATGCTCGGCACGCAGGATTTTGAGATCAACATCCTTGTCGCCACAGCAGGGGCCGGAATGCTGCTTCAGGATTTGCTGCTAAAAACCTATGGCGCGTATCCTTTTGCGCAACCGGTTCAAATCGATGGCGTGTTCCGCATCGTTGGCTCCACCATCCCTTATCAATCCTTGGCCATTTTAATCCTCGCCGCTGTTCTTCTGGGGGGCATGGGCCTGATCCTGACCAAAACCCGGTTCGGCCTGTCGATCCGCGCCACTGCGATGAACAACGAGGCCGCGCAGCTCATGGGGGTCAAAACCGGACGCACCTATCTTACCGTGCTGCTGATGGCGGGTGCATTGGCCGGGGCCGCCGGGATCATGATTTCCTCGCTCTCGACGCTGTCACCCGAAATGGGCACAAACCCCGCCATCCGCGCCTTTGTGATCTGCGTTGTCGCCGGATTGGGCAGCGTGTCGGGTGCGGGGTTCGCAGCCATCGTGTTGGGGCTCTTTGAAGCCTTTGTTCAGTTCTATGTCGGCGCGCGCTATGGGCTGCCACTGATGTTGGGGCTGGTGATTGTCGTTTTGATTTTCCGCCCGGCCGGACTGTTTGGGCGTCAAGAGGTAGTGAGATCATGAGCAACCTGACACCCTTGCAGCGCAACCTTCTGATCGCGCTTGGTTTCCTGGCGCTGATGGCCATCATGCCTTTGATGATCACGCAGCGGTATTTTCTGGGTCAGATCATCCTTTTCATGATCTGGGCCTCTGTGGCGATCCAATGGAACGTGCTGATCGGCCATGCGGGTGTGTTCTCGCTGGCGCAGATGCTGATCTTCGCCATCGGTGCCTATGCACTGGCGATGATGAACAGTTACCTCGGCATCTCCCCCTGGGTGGCCATGCCGCTGGCCGCCATTGTAGCCGCGGCTTGCGCACTGGTTATCGGCCTGGCCTGCCTGCGCCTCGGAACAGCGTATGTGGCGCTGCTGACCTTTGCGATTTCCTATATGGTCTACGTCCTGATCATCACCGAGGCCACATGCTACACCAATGTCGGCGGCGGCTGTCAGCGCTTCTTTGGCGGCACGACAGGGTTCTCGCGGCTCGATGACCTTGGCTTCCGGAAGGTACTGCGCGGGCAGTGGATGGTCGGCAATTTCTACGTGGTGCTCGGCGCGCTAGCCCTGTCACTGATCTCGTCGATCTATGTGATCCACGGGAGGCTTGGTCTGGCTTTCCTCGCGCTCAGCGACAGCCGAACCTACGCAATTTCGCGCGGCCTCGCCCGCACCAAATTCCAGATCCTGGCCTTTGTCATCACCGCGTTTTTTACCGGCTTGACCGGCGCGGTCTACGCCGCGCATTTCAAAAGCGCAGGGCCGTCGCTTTTTGATTTCTCGCTTCTGATGCTGGTGCTTGCGATGGTGATTGTTGGCGGCCTGAAATCCACCTGGGGCCCACTGGCCGGGGCGGCCATCATGATGACGGTTGTCGAGCTCGCCAAAGATTATGGCGATATCCGCAATACTATTGTGGGCCTGGTGCTGGTGGTGTTTGTCGTGCTGCTCCCATCCGGGTTCGCCAAGCTGGCAACCTCAATTTCCGTGCGGTCGTCGAACTTGTCTGCGGGTAACAAATAAGGCCGGGTTTGAGGCAACGATACGGTCTCAAAGCGAGCTAACTGCCCTCGTTGAACGACTGCTTTCACTACCTGCGATGGGCCGCTACGAAGGAAATGCCCGGCGAGCGGCAAAATGCTGCGTCAGCAAAGGCTCGAAATCGAATGACTGCAAAGTCCGCACCATTCCTGTCTAGCCCTGCTGCGGCGAAAGTACGGTGTCGGTTCGCGCGAAATTGACGGCCGCGAATGACCGGAATGACGATATCCGCCGCGCTGCAACAAAAGACATGCCGCAGACGCGAGAGGATGCTGCGTCAGCAAAGCGCGAAAACCCAAAGTCGGGTTTGTCCGCATTGCCGACGTTGGCGCTCAATGCAGCGAATGACCGCAATGGGTCCTTTGAACCATCTTTGCGACAGGACTTTCCGAAGCTAGTTTCTACAGTATTTTCTCAGCCTTTAGTGCAACTATCTTGAACAGTTCCTAGCCGAAGTTACCATATTTTGTGCCTGCTCTGGTATTCAACCGAGATAGTGCCCCTAGGATGGACCTGGAGGCACACTTTAAGTGAACGGCTGGGCGATTGTGTCGCCCTTTTTCCTTTGCTATCGATACTAAATCCTTCCGTTCTACAAAGGGCCGCCACCATGTCCGTACCTGTGCCCCGTCCGCGTCTTTCCCTGCCGCTTTTGTCTGCCGA
>MDSZ01134970.1_pt1 | contig 12859 bp, 10 predicted proteins | sample 811201 | NCBI WGS metagenome assembly MDSZ01 (sample SAMN05326647, study PRJNA326480) | marine metagenome | isolation source: seawater | place: Indian Ocean: North | collected 2010
CCGGCTGCGGAAGTTGGCTTCTGCATCGCCCGGGGCGATGTCGGCGTTCATCTGGAAGTGGCCAGACACCTGCAGACCGTTCTGCATGGGGGCGTAGATGTTGGTTTGCAGGGTGGCCGGGTTGAAACCCGTAGTGATGGTGAAAGAGTCTTCTTCGGTCGGCTGATCGTAGTTGCCGAACACGGCGAAAATGGGGATGTGGCCGTTGAAACCGGCCTTCCAGCCATTATCGCTTTCGAATGACAGCTCAGCGGTTGCCGGCGCACTGACGCCAAGTGCTACCAGCGACAGCGCGGCCGCCAGAGGCGCTTTGCGGTAAGCCCGGGTGTATGTCGACATCAAAGTATTGTTTTTCTTACTCATGTTAGCTTCCTGTTTTTGTTTGGTGCTGGACCTTGGTGCTGGCCGGCGGCACCGAACCGCCAGAGCGGATCGTGATCGATGCCGGACAGCCAACGGTCGCTGCGTTTCCGAATGTTCGAATCACCTCCGGAAAGTTCGCAACAGAACAAATCTAACTCTGAAATCTTCAGATGAAAAGTTGTATGCGCGAAAAAATATTCGCTTAGCTACCGTTAAGTGGTTAAAAAGCGCACTTAAATATTTTTAAATCTTTGTTTTTTATACCTTTAATAAAATAAAGATGATTGTGAAATTTTTTCGTTGACGAACACCAAAATCGAACACTAAGCTTTGACTTGTCCGTAAACCAACAAAAACAAGAGAACGCCATGAAAACTCGGTTGCTGCTGATGGCTTTCGCCATCGTCTGTGCTTCACCGGTGTCATCCGGTCTTCTGTTGGATGCCTTGCCGGAAGATAAACAGTCCCTGATTCGTGCTCTGGTAAGCGAAACCTTCCCGGATTCCACACTCACGCCTGATGAGCAGGCGGAGGAGCTCGCCTGGTTCGCCCATGCGGCATCGTCCCTTGATGGACTGTCACTGTCGGTGCTGTCGGAACAGTTGCCTACCCACGACTATGAGGCCGAGGTGCTGGCGCCGGCGTTCTCGGCAATTACCGGGATCGAAATCACCCATGACCGCAAACCCGAGGGCGAGGTGATCCGGCAGATCAATCTGCAGCGGATCATGGCGGCCAAGGGCCGGTATGATGCGTTTGTGAACGACTCTGACATGATCGGGACCCACGCCCGAAGTGGCTGGGCGCTGTCCCTGACAGACTTTATGGCGGGAGACGGCAAAGCTTTTACCCTGCCCTCTTTGGGACTGGAGGATTTTATCGGGCTGGATTTTGTAACCGGCCCCGATGGAGATGTGTACCAGCTGCCGACGCAGCAGTTCGCCAACCTGTACTGGTTCCGCTATGACTGGTTCCAGCGCCCGGAACTGCGGGCGAAGTTCCTGGAACTTTATGGGTACGAGCTTGGGGTTCCGGTGAACTGGTCGGCTTACGAGGACATTGCCGAGTTCTTCTCGGTACACGTTCAGGAGATAGATGGCGAGCGTGTATATGGCCATATGGACTATGGCAAGCGCGACCCGTCTCTTGGCTGGCGCTTTACCGATGCCTGGCTGTCCATGGCCGGCGCCGGCGATGTTGGCAGCCCGAACGGCCTGCCGGTCGACGAATGGGGCATTCGTATGGAGGGCTGTCATCCCGTGGGTTCGTCCATGGAGCGCGGCGGTGCGACCAACAGCCCGGCGGCCGTGTATGCACTGCAGAAGTACATCGACTGGCTGGATCGTTTCGCGCCACCGAATGCCCGGGATCTGAACTTCTCAGAGGCCGGCCCGGTGCCCGCACAGGGCCACATTGCCCAGCAGATTTTCTGGTACACGGCCTTCACCTCCGACATGACCCGCCCGGATCTGCCGGTGGTCAATGACGACGGCACACCAAAATGGCGCATGGCGCCCTCACCCCGCGGCGCTTACTGGCAGGATGGCATGAAGCTGGGCTATCAGGATGTGGGCGCCTGGACGATTCCCCGGGCCATGGGCGTGGACCGCCAGCGGGCGGCCTGGCTGTATGCCCAGTTCACGGTTTCCCGTTCGGTGTCGCTGCAGAAAACCCTGCACGGGTTGACGCCCATCCGCCAGTCCGATCTGGAATCGCCACAGATGCAGGCGCGGGCACCCAGGCTCGGTGGCCTGGTGGAGTTTTACCTCAGCCCGGCCCGGGAAGCCTGGTCACCCACTGGCATCAACGTACCGGACTACCCGCGGCTGGCGAAACTCTGGTGGCCTAATATTGCCGATGCCCTGTCGGGCAAGCGCACACCCCAGGAGGCGATGGATAACCTGGCGGCGGCTCAGGATCGCGCCCTGGCGGTGATTGAACGCAACTTTCTGGCGGGCGAGTGCGGGCCGAAAATGGCCAACAATGTGGATCTGCGCGGCGCTGATTACTGGCTGGCCCAGCCCGGCGCACCTAAGCCTGCACTGGCCAACGAGAAGCCCCGCGGGCAGACGATTCGTTACGAAGAGCTGCTGCAATCCTGGGGCATGAGCACTGATTAATGCAGCAGCGCCCTCACCCGCGCCTGCAACTGAGGTACCACCTCCTGTTCAAACCAGGGATTGCGGCGCAGCCAGAGGTTGTTACGTGGGCTCGGGTGCGGCATGGGTAACTGGCGGGGCCAGTATTCCCGCCAATGCTCGACATTGGCGGTGACTTTCTTGCGGCCATCCGGCAGGTGCCACGCCTGGGCATACTGCCCGATCAACAGGGTCAACTCAATGTTGGGCAGACGTGACAGCAGGGCTTCCCGCCAAGTGTCCGCGCATTCCGGGCGTGGTGGCAGGTCACCGGATTTACCGGTGCCGGGGGAGCAAAAGCCCATGGGCAGGATGGCCAGTTTCTGCTCGTTGTAGGAGGTGTCACGGTCGATCCCCATCCAGCCGCGGAGCCGGTCGCCGCTGGGATCATTGAACGGTAGCCCGGTGTTGTGAACCTTCCGCCCGGGTGCCTGGCCGACAATCAGGATGCGTGCGGACTGGCTAAGCTGCACCACCGGGCGTGGCCCCTCGGGAAGCACATCGGCACACAAGGTGCAGGCACGGACCCGGGCAACCAGCTCGGAAAATGGCAGTTGGTCCAGTTGGTCTGGCATGGCCAGGCTCTCCTCAGTCTCGGCCTTCGCGACTCTCGTGCGGACGGCCAGATCGCGGGGGATCAGACCTCGGGATTACCCAGGGCTTCAGCCGCACCCAGCAGACCAGTGTAAGGCTCTGCCACCACGTAGACCGGTGTCGATTCCAGCAGCGGCCGCATTCTACCTTTATCCTCAAAACCGTTCCGGAACGGACTTTCCAGAAAGAAATCAAGAATGCGCGGAAGAATGCCTCCACACAGATACACACCGCCCAGACTACCCAGAGTGAGTACGCCATTGCCAGCAGCACGGCCCAGAATCTCGCAGAAGTGCCGCAGACCCTCCCGTGCCAGCGGGTCGTCATTCGCCACCGCCGCAGCGGTGATTTTCTCCGGGCTATCCAGCGGAGCAGGCACGCCTTTGATCTCCGCATGGGCCTGATAAAGATTCAGCAGACCCTGGCCGCACAGAATGCGTTCCACCGATACCCGGCCAAAGCGGGCGCGCAGTATCTGCAGTACCTGCATTTCGAGATCATCCGTTGGCGCATAGTCGACGTGACCGCCCTCAGTCATCAACGGAACCCAGCCGTTATGGATGGGCACCAGACCCGACACACCAAGGCCGGTACCCGGCCCCATCACCAACCGCGGGCGGCGGGGGTCGCCCGGGCCACCGCAGACATGCACCAGATGGGATTCCGGCACATGGGGCACGCCCAGGGCCATGGCGGTGAAGTCGTTGATCACCTTGAAAGCCGACCAGCCAAACTCCTGACGGACGTCTTCGATGTCAAAACGCCAATGGTTGTTGGTCATCCGTACCTGGGTACCCTGTACCGGCGATGCCACCGCCAGGCAAGCCTGCCCGACCGCCTCAATACCCGCGCGGCGCAAATAGTCAACAATTGCCGCATCCAGATTCTCGTAGTCACTGCAGGGCAGCACTTCGATGGCCTGCGGCTGCACCTCGCCCTCGCGGACCAGCGCAAAGCGGGCGTTGGTGCCGCCAATGTCGCCAACCAGGGAATAGGATGTTGCGGTCATGCGTCGTGATTCCAGAAAAAACTCGCCCCTTCTTCGGGGTTGCTGGACGACCGGCGCAGCCAGCCAAACAGCTCCCGACCAAAGCCATGATGATACGCGTTCAGGTCCGCCTTTTCAGGTGCCCGTGCGGCAAATTCCTGATCGCTGACGGCGATGCTCAGTTTGCCAGCGACGGCGTCCAGGCGGATCACGTCACCGTCCTGTACCCGGGCCAGTGGCCCGCCCTCCAGCGCTTCCGGATACACGTGAATGGCCGCCGGCACCTTGCCGGAGGCCCCCGACATACGACCATCCGTCACCAGGCCAACTTTGAATCCGCGGTCCTGCAGCACCCCCAAATAAGGTGTCAGTTTATGCAGCTCGGGCATACCGTTGGCTTTCGGCCCCTGGAAACGAACCACTACGATGCAGTCCCGGTCCAGATCACCCGCCTCAAACGCCGCCTTGAGATCATTCTGGTCATTGAATACCACGGCGGGCGCTTCGATCACTTGGTGTTCCGGCGCAACCGCCGACACCTTGATGACGCCCCGGCCCAGGTTACCGTCCAGAACTTTCAGACCTCCGTTCGGGGCGAAAGGCTCGGCGGCGCTGCTCAACACATCCGGCGCAAGGCTCTTTTCAACGGCCGGTTTCCAGACCAGGCGTTCGCCGTCCATCTCCGGCATCTGGGTATAACGCTCCAGGCCATGGCCCACCACCGTGTTGACATCGTCATGCAGGAACCCGGCGTTCAGAAGTTCACGAATCAGGAACGGCGTGCCGCCGGCTTCGTGGAAGGCGTTGATATCTTCCTGGCCGTTCGGGTAGATGCGGGTCATGGACGGCACGGCTGACGACAGTTCGGAGTAATCGTCCCAGTTGATGATAATGCCCGCAGCCCGGGCAATGGCGATCCAGTGGATGGTGTGGTTGGTGGAGCCACCGGTCACCAGAAGCGCTACCAGCGCGTTGACGATGGATTTTTCATCCACCATGTCCGCCAGCCCCAGTTCGCCGCCGTGGGGTTTGGACAGCTTGATCACCTGTTCAGTGGCCGCGCGGGTCAGCGCCTCGCGCAGCGGAGTGCCCGGATTGACGAAACCAGAGCCCGGAAGGTGCAGCCCCATGACTTCCACAAGCAGCTGGTTGCTGTTGGCGGTGCCGTAAAAGGTGCAGGTACCCGGGCTGTGGTAGGACTTGCTCTCCGCCTCCAGCAGCTCATCACGACCAATTTTGCCTTCGGCATAGAGCTGGCGGATGCGCTGCTTTTCTTTATTGGGCAGGCCAGAAGGCATGGGGCCGGCGGGCACCAGAATGGTCGGCAGGTAGCCGAAGCTCAGGGAGCCAATCAACAGGCCCGGTACGATCTTGTCACAGACACCCAGAAGCAGTGTGGCATCGAACATGTTGTGGCTGAGCGCCACAGCGGTGCTCATGGCGATGGTGTCCCGGGAGAACAGGCTCAGCTCCATGCCCGGCTGACCCTGGGTCACACCATCACACATGGCTGGGGTGCCGCCGGCAAACTGCGCCACCGAACCCATGCCGTGGGCAGCTTCGCGGATGATATCCGGGAACTTTTCATAAGGCTGGTGGGCCGAAAGCATATCGTTGTAGGCCGATACGATGGCCACATTGGCCTTGTTCATGAATTTCAGGGTGTCTTTGTCCGCCTGACTGCAGGCGGCAAACCCGTGGGCCAGATTACCGCAGGACAACGTGCTGCGATGGGGCGATTGCGCCTTGAGCGCTGCCATCCGGGCCAGATAGTCCTGGCGGGTGGCACGGCTGCGCTCGATGATGCGCTGGGTGACCTTGTCTACGATGGGGTGCATGGCGAACTCCATATGGGTTGTTGCAGTGATCAGGCACTGCAATCCGTTTGTTATGACTGCCGTCTTTGTGAATGTAATTTTACCTATTTATTTTGAACTTTGAACCCGAATAACGTTCATTTTTCGTTTTTTTGTTGTTATATTTACTACATCGCAAGCCGTAATCGAACAAAAACAGCCAATACAGGAGTCGAGTCATGACCATCCGCATTGCCATTAACGGTTTTGGCCGCATCGGCCGCAACGTACTCCGCGCCCTTTACGAAAATGACTACCGCAAACAGATGCAGGTGGTTGCCATCAACGACCTGGGTGACGCCGAAACCAACGCTCATCTATTAAAGTACGACAGCGTTCATGGCCGCTTTGACGGCGTTGTCAGCCATGACGCCGAGTCTCTGACGGTGAATGGCGATCGCATTGCCATCAGCGCCATTCGCAACCCCGAAGACCTGCCCTGGAAAGACTACCATGTGGATGTGGTGTTCGAATGCACCGGACTGTTCACCAAGCGGGACAAAGCCGCCGCCCATCTTAAAGCGGGCGCACGCAAAGTCATCATTTCTGCACCCTCACCCGATGCAGACGCCATGGTAGTGTACGGCGTTAACCACCATATTCTGAATGCCGGGCACGACGTGATCTCCAACGCTTCCTGCACCACCAACTGCCTGGCGCCGGTGGTTGAGGCCCTGCACAAAACCGTGGGCATCGAGAGCGGCCTGATGACCACCATTCACTCCTACACCAACGACCAAAAGCTGAGTGACGTCTACCACACCGACCTGTACCGTGCGCGCTCTGCCACCCAGTCGATGATCCCGACCAAGACCGGCGCTGCTGCCGCCATTGGCAAGGTGATACCGGACCTGAACGGCAAGCTGGACGGCCTGGCCGTGCGGGTGCCCACCATCAACGTGTCTCTGGTGGACTTCGGCTTTATCGCCGGCCGCGACACCACCGTTGAGGAGATCAACGAGGCCGTCAAAGCCGCGGCAGAGAACAACCCGGTACTGGGCTACAATGTTGAGAAACTGGTCAGCGTTGATTTCAACCACAATGCCCTGTCCAGCGTCTTTGACGCCAACCATACCCGGGTCATTGGCCGTCACGTGAAAGTCATGGCCTGGTACGACAATGAATGGGGCTTCTCGAACCGGATGCTGGACAACGCGATCGCGCTCATGAATGCCAGCAAGTAACCGGGCAAGACCGGCCGCATTTCACCGGAACAAAAGGAACATACACATGCTCAGGCGCACCAAAATTGTCGCCACCCTCGGCCCCGCTACGGATTCCCCGGAGTCCCTGGCCTCCATCATCAAGGCCGGGGTTGACGTTACCCGACTGAATTTCTCCCACGGCAGTGCTGACGAGCACATCGCCCGGGCCCGCCGGGTTCGGGAAGCGGCCGCCGCCCAGGGTCGTTTTGTCGCTCTGCTGGCAGACCTGCAGGGTCCGAAACTGCGGATTGCCCGCTTCACCGACAACAAGGTGTTTCTCGAAGCCGGCCAGACCTTCGTACTGGACGCGGCCATGGACAAGGAAGCCGGTAATGCCGAGCGGGTTGGCATTGATTACGAGCAACTGATCAATGACGTCAAAGCCGGCGATACCCTGGTGCTGGACGACGGCCGCATTGAAATGGAAGTGCAAGCGGTCAATAGCCAAAGCATTACTTCGAAGGTGCTGATCGGCGGCCCCCTGTCCAACAACAAGGGCCTGAACAAGCGCGGCGGCGGCCTCTCTGCCGAAGCGCTGACCGAGAAAGACAAGCAGGACATCGTAACCGCCGCCCGCCTGGGTGCGGACTACGTGGCGGTGTCGTTCGTGCGCACTGCCGAAGACATGCACACCGCCCGCCGGTTGCTGAAAGAGGCAGGCTCGGAAGCCGGCCTGGTGGCCAAGATCGAGCGGGCCGAGCTGGCCCACGACGATGCCGCGCTGGACGCAGTGATTGAAGCGTCCGACGCCGTTATGGTGGCCCGGGGCGACCTGGCGGTGGAAATCGGCGATGCGGAACTGGTGGGCGTGCAGAAGCACATCATCAGCCGCGCGCGGGTGCTGAACCGTGCCGTGATCACCGCCACCCAGATGATGGAATCGATGATCACCAACCCGATGCCGACCCGAGCTGAAGTATCAGACGTGGCCAATGCGGTGATGGACTACACCGATGCGGTGATGCTGTCCGCCGAGACGGCCGTGGGCGACTACCCCACCGAAGCGGTGGAAGCCATGGTGCGCATCTGCCTGGGGGCTGAACGCCACCCCACCATGCACCAGTCCAAGCACCGGATTCACGAAAGCATGGAACAGGTGGATGAAGCCATCGCACTGTCTGCCATGTATGCGGCCAACCACCTGAACGGCGTCACGGCGATTATCTGCATGACGGAAACCGGTGCAACGCCCCGGCTGATGTCCCGCATCAAATCCAGCCTGCCAATCTTCGCGTTCTCCCGGCATCACACCACCCAGCACCGGGTGGTGATGTATCGCGGCGTTCAGACGGTTCCGTTTGATTCCGCCAAACTGCCAAACGAGCAGACCAATGCCGAAGCCATTGCTGAGCTGCAACGGCGTGGTGTGGTGAAGGATGGTGATCTGGTGGTCATCACCAAGGGCGATTACGTCAACGCCCAGGGCGGCACCAACACCATGAAAATCGTTCGCGTGGGCACTGACATCCGCTAACGAAAAAGCGGGCCCTGCGGCCCGCTTTTTCCCTCTGGCTCTCACCAGAATTCATGTTGACGACACATGACCGTTTGCCAGTTACCTCCCGGTAACTGGCTTTTTTGTGCCTATCGCTCAGACCGGATTCAAAGATCCGCCAGGCTGGCGCGGGCAATATCGGTGATCTCACCCCAACAACCTGCGGCAATAGCGTCAGCGGGTGTCAGCCAGGAACCGCCTACCGCTTTTACGTTCTTCAGCGCCAGGTAATCCGCGGCTGTCTTGCGGTTAATTCCGCCGGTCGGGCAAAAGGTCACATCCGGGAACGGGCCGCTGAACGCCTTCATGGCCGGTATACCACCAGACACCTCCGCCGGGAAAAACTTGAATTCCCGGTAGCCAAAGGCGTAGCCCATCATCAGTTCCGATACGGTGGAAATGCCGGGCAACAGTGGGGCCTCAGAGGTCACACCAAACTCCAGAATGGCCTCAGTCACGCCCGGCGTGATGACAAACTGGGCACCGGCGGATTCCACCTGGCGATACTGCGCGATACTGGTCACAGTACCCGCGCCTACCCAGGCCTCGGGAATGGCTTTGCGAATCTGCTCGATGGCGCGCACGCCATGCTCGGTGCGCAGGGTGATCTCCAGAACGCGAATGCCGCCGTCTACCAGAGCGCGGCACAGGGGCAGCGCGTCCTCGGCATTCTGGATGGCAATGACCGGCACCAGCGGCGATGCGCCCAGCACCGCCTGCACCCGGTCGCGGTGGTAATCAGACAATTGATTCATTGAAGTCTCCAAACTGTATCTCTGTTGGTGGGCTGGACAATCGTCAGTGTGTGGGCTCAGGCGCTCCAGAACACCTTCAGGCCGGGCTTGAGAAAGCCACGAATCGGCATCGCATTCACCTGATCAACCGCCGATGCCGCTTTCGCCAGGGTATCCAGCTTGTCGTCGCCTTTCAGATGCAGGGCGGTCATTCTGGCCTGGCTCAGCAACGGGAACGACAGCGTGATACGGCTCTGGGGCTGGGAAGGCGGGTGTACGGCAACGGCCGGCTCACCTTCAGCGGCGGTCATGGCCCGGTGCAGTTCCGGTGCATCCGGAAACAGCGAGGCGGTGTGGCCATCGTTGCCCATGCCCAGAATCAGCACATCAATGGGCTGGGTCAGATCGCCCAGGGCCGCTACAACCGCGGCCATGCCCTCTTCCGGCGTGTCACCATCCTGCTTCAAAGACACGAACCGGGCAGCCGCCGCCGGCCCCGCCAGCAAATGCTGCTTCACCAGCGCGGTGTTGCTGGCCGGGTCGGACTCCGGTACCCAGCGCTCGTCCGCCAGCGCCACGTCTACCCGCGCCCATTCCAGAGGCTCCTGGCTCAGCACCTTGAAAAACGGCAGCGGCGTGGACCCACCGGATACCACCAGGCTGGCCCGGGGCGCTTCGGCAAGCCGCCGGCCCAAAGCGGCCGCCACGGCTTTCGCCAACTGTCGAGCCACCGCATCGGCGTTACTGCCGGCGATCAGCTCAATGCCTTCCGGCAGGTTCAGCTCAGGCGTCTTCATACCAGCTCCTCCCGTCCCGGGTAATCATGGCGATGGAGGCCACCGGCCCCCAGGTGCCTGAGGCGTAACGCTTCGGCGGCTCGTCGCTGTCGTGCCAGTTCTGGATCACCTGATCGACCCAGCGCCACGCGTACTCCACCTCGTCCCGGCGCACGAAGAGGTACTGGTTGCCCTTCATCACTTCCCACAGAAGACGCTCATAGGCGTCCGGAATGCGATCGCTCTCGAAGGTTTCCGAGAAGGTCAGCTCCAGCGGCCCCTGGCGCAGGCGCATGCCTTTATCCAGACCCTGGTCCTTGGTGAGAATTTTCAGCGCCATGCCTTCATCCGGCTGCAGGCGGATGATCAACTTATTATTGGCCAGATGCTTCTGGTCGGAATCAAAGATGTAGTGTGGCGCCGGTTTGAAGTGAATGATGATCTGGGACATCTTCTCCGGCAGGCGTTTACCGGTGCGCAGATAAAAAGGCACGCCCGACCAGCGCCAATTGTCGATCTCCACTTTCAGGGCGACGAAGGTTTCGGTTTCGCTGCCGCGATTGGCGCCGTCCTCTTCAAGATAGCCCGGCACCGGCTTGCCCATAATGGTGCCCGCTGTGTACTGACCGCGCACCACGTGGGTTTCCATCATATTGGGGGTGATCCGTTTCAGCGCTTTCAGCACTTTCACTTTCTCATCGCGAATACTGTCCGCCGAGAGGTCCGCCGGCGGGTCCATGGCAATGAGGCAGAGCAGCTGCAACAGATGGTTTTGCACCATATCCCGAATCTGGCCGGCCTTGTCGAAGTAGCCCCAGCGGCCTTCAATACCGACACTCTCGGCAACGCTGATTTCCACGTGGGAAATGTGGTTCTGGTCCCACTGGGAAGCAAACAGGTTGTTGGCAAAACGCAGGGCGATCAGGTTCTGGACCGTCTCCTTACCCAGGTAATGATCAATGCGAAACAGCTGGTTTTCGTTGTAAACCTCACCCAGCTCGTCATTGATCACCTTGGAGGATTCCAGGTCGTGGCCGATGGGCTTTTCCACTACGACCCGGGTGTGTTCGTTGCAGCACTGGGACGATTTCATGTTGCGGGCAATCACGCCATACATGGAGGGAGGCGTGGCCATGTAGACAATCAGTTCGTTGTTGACCGCATCCCGCCATTCATTGAGAGCCTGATACCCTTCCTGATCTGCAAAATCCAGGCAAAGATAGTCCACGCGCTGGAGGAAGTCGTTCGCGATGTTTTCGTCGAACTCCGCCGGCTTCACGTGCTGGCGCAGCTTCTCCAGCAGCTTGTTTCGCACCTCATCGGTGCCGGCCTCATTTCGGGCAATAGCCAGAATCCGGCTGCCGTCCGCCAGCAGGTTGGCACGCTCCAACTGATACAACGCTGGGAACAGCTTGCGCTGGGCCAGATCGCCCAGAGCGCCAAAAAGCATCAGGTCACAACGGGTGTTGGTTTGGTTGACCATGGGTTCCATCTCTCTTTTTTATTCAGGCACCGGACGAGCGGCACCAGGCTCCAATCATTAATGTAGTAATTTTAGCCAAATAATGACATTCAAACCGCAAGAATCCAAGTCAAACTTCCGTTTATTGATATTTTTACTACGGCACGAGTTTCGAAAACGCGTTATAATCCATCCGGTTTTCTAATAACGATCGCACAAGATGCAGGGAGTACCCACCCATGGCGACAAACCAGGCGCACCGGGACGACAACCTTCTGGAAGATATCCAGTCCCGTCTGGACACCTTAAACAAGTCCGAGCGCAAAGTGGCCGAAGCCATTCTCAAGGACCCGACCGCCGCCACTCGCTACAGCATAGCGGCGCTGGCCCGTGCTGCCGATGTCAGTGAACCGACGGTCAACCGATTCTGCCGCGGTTTCTCCGCCACCGGATTTCCGGATTTCAAGATCCGCCTGGCCCAGAGCATTGCCACCGGCACCCCTTATGTGGGCCAGAACGTCGAGGCCGACGATACCGTGGCCGAGTTCGCTGACAAGATCATGCTAAGCACCATCGCCAGTCTGGACAAAGCTCGCCAGTCTCTGGACCCGAAAGCCCTCGCTACCGTCATCGATTACCTGATCCAGGCCAAACAGATCAACTTCTTCGGCATGGGTGGTTCCGCCTCAGTGGCCCTGGATGCCCAGCACAAGTTCTTCCGCTTCAACATTCCTGTCATGTCTTACGATGACGCTCTGATGCAACGGATGGTGGCGGCCGGCGCCCAGGTTGGCGATGTCATCGTGCTGATCTCCTACACTGGCCGTACCAAGGAAACCGTCGAAATCGCCCAGGTGGCTCGGGAAAACGGCGCCACTGTGATTGGCATCACAAATCCGGATTCCCCGCTGGCCGAGTGCTGTACCGCCGTACTGGGCGTGACCGCGCCCGAAGATACCGAGGTCTACATGCCGATGTCATCGCGCATCATTCACCTGACCGTCATCGATATCCTCGCCACCGGTGTCACCCTCAAGCGCGGCAAGGATTTTCTCAGTCATCTCAAGAAGATAAAGGAAAGCCTCAAAGCCACACGGTTCCCCCAGAACGGCTAAAGCGCCCTCAACATCTCTGGTTGCCGGAGTCTACAACGGCCTCGGCAACCGCAGCTCCTCCTTCTACTCCCCCCCTACCCCTGAAAACTCACCCCCCAAATTCTTCAAGGCGGAGGATGTACTGACTCCCGCG
>MDSZ01234234.1_pt1 | contig 12859 bp, 14 predicted proteins | sample 811201 | NCBI WGS metagenome assembly MDSZ01 (sample SAMN05326647, study PRJNA326480) | marine metagenome | isolation source: seawater | place: Indian Ocean: North | collected 2010
AAAAAAAAAAATTATTTTTTTGTTCAAGATATGGTCAAAGATGTTGATATTTCAGGGGTATGTATGACTTACTCATTAATCAATTATATAAAAAGTTATAATATTAATTATCATAAAGGATCAGATACTTCAAATGTCACTTCTGGGATGGGTAATAATCAAAATTTTGTTTTTATAGAAAATAAAAAATATAAGCTTAAAAATAAAAAGTTTAAAAATATTATCAAAAATGTAAAACAATTAGAAAAGATTTATAAAACAGATAAATTAGATATTGAATTTGTTTATACCAAAAAAAATAAATTTATTCTTTTGCAAGTACGTCCATTATTAATTGATAAGACTTTTTCTAAAAAAAACTTTTTACAAAGTTGTTCACAACTTGAAAAAAAGATTAAAAAAATACAGATACAAGTTGATGGCCTTTATGGAAGAACAACTTATTTTGGAGTTATGCCTGACTGGAACCCTGCCGAAATGATAGGTATCAAGCCAAATCCTCTTGCACTTTCGTTGTACAAAAATTTGATAACAGATAATATATGGGCAAAAAGTAGATCGAATTATGGATATAATGATGCTAGACCGAACCAGTTAATGACTACTTTTTTTGGAACTCCATTCATTGACTTAAGAGTGGATATAAACTCTTGGCTACCAAAAAATATACCATCAAAATTAAAAACTCAATTATCAAATTATTACTTAAAAAAATTCAGTTTAAATAAAGATATGCATGACAAAATAGAATTTGATATAATTTTCTCAAGTTTTTACTTCAATTTGAGGGAAAAATTAGATAAAAATTTAAAAAATATCATTAATAAGAAAAATAAAGAAATATTATTAAAAGAACTAAAAAATATAACTTTAAACTCCTTAAAAAAAATTGATGTAGAATTAGAAAAAATTAAATTACTAAAAGAAAAACAAGACAGAATATCTAAAAAAAATATTTATGAAATCGATAAAATTTATTGGTTAATACAAGATTGTAGAAAATATGGAACTTTACCGTTTGCCGGTCTAGCAAGATCAGCCTTTATGGCAACATCTTTTCTGAATTCTTTGATAGAGCTAAAAGTTATTACACTTGATGATAAAGAAAAGTTTTTGAGCTCGATTAGCACTGTTACTACGCAAATAATTGCTGATAAAAGGAAACTTAATAAAAAAAGATTTTTAAAAAAATATGGCCACTTAAGACCAAGTATGTATGATATAAATAACAAAAATTATAGAGAAAATTACAGTGGATACTTTGCTGGTAAAAACAATTTTATAAAGACAAACAAAAATTTTATTTTTGAAAAAAAAAAATTATTAGAAATATCTAAACTACTTAAAAAAAATAAAATTGAAATTCCAGTAAGAAATTTTCTAGATATTCTGAAAAAAAGTATCACATCAAGAGAGTACGCAAAATATATATTTTCTAGAAGTATAGATCTTGCTTTTGAAAATATAAAAAAAATATTTAAAAGAGTTAAGTTTAATCCTAAAAATGCCTCATTTATCAGCATTGAAACTTTGCTTAATCTTTATAATAAACTAGATAATAAAAACTTAAAAAAAATTCTCTATAACGAATATATAAATAATAAAAAGATATATATATCAAACAATTTAATAAAATTACCACCAGTAATAACGTCACCAATGGATCTTTACTCAAATCTTGAGAAAAATAGAATTAATTTTATTACACAAAAAATAGCAGAGGGAAATCTAATCAAACTAAATAATAAAAAAAAAATGAATCTTAATAAAAAGATTGTTTTAATTGAAAATGCTGATCCTGGTTACGACTATATATTTAACCAAAAAATAAATGGACTTATTACAAAATATGGAGGAATGAATTCTCACATGTCTATCAGATGCTCTGAACTCTCCATTCCAGCTGCCATAGGAATTGGTGAAAATTTATATCAAAAAATTTCATCTCTAAAGTATATTTTGCTAAATTGTAGTTCTAAAAAGATTAATTAATGAGAATAGGAATCCTACCATCTATTAAAGAACACTATAAAAATCAATTTGAATATTCTGTCGACATAAGATTTCAAAAACTCTTTGAAAAATGCTTTAAAAAAAAAAATGAAATTATTCTAATTGATGATCAGAGTAAATTAAACAATATTGACTTAATCGTTTTTTCAGGTGGAAATGATTTAATTAAATACTCAAAATTGAGAGAAAATAAGATAAGACATGACAAATTTCTAAAAATTTTAAAAAAAGCTATAAAATTAAAAAAAAATATATTTTCAATATGTTTCGGTAGTTTATTTTTAGCAAATTATTTTGGATCTAAAATTGTAAGAACTAGTAATCATAAAAAAAAACACAAAATCTTTATCAATATAAGAAATAAAAAGAGACATTATCTTGTTAATTCTTATCATAACTTTAAAATAATTGATTTAGATAAAAAGTTCCAAATCATTGCAAATGCTTTTGATGGAAGTATAGAAAGTTTTTATTTAGCTGAAAAAAAAATTTTTTGTGTTATGTGGCATCCAGAAAGATATCAAAAAATTCAAAAATTAGACATTGAATTAATGACAAGATATATTTATTTAGATAAAACAAAATAAAAAATGCATAAAAACAAAATAAAGAAAGAAATTTTTTTAAATAGAATAATCAAAATTAATTTTAATAAAAAAATTCTCGACTCCGAAAAGGAAATTAAAAAAATAAGAAAACAAATTTCTGAAGGTAATTTAATAATATTTAAAAATTTTATTAAAAAAAATAAAGTTGATCAGATTAAAAATTATTTAATAACTATCGCAAAAAATTCTTTACCCAACTATGAAAAAATATCATCTGAAACACATAACCACCACAGAGTTATGAGATCAGATATAAGATCATTTGTTCAAGGAGCTTTTCATCAATTTTCCTTTTTTCCTTGGAACCAGGATGTTTTTAATTTTTTTGATATATTTAAAGATGGTTTTTATCTAAAAAATTTAATTTCTAACAATCAAATAAACGATTATTTATCAACTAAACCTAAAGGAGCAACTGCGAGAGTATGTTTTCAATTTTATCCCTCTGGTGAGGGATTTTTGAATTGTCACAGTGACCCTGTAGGTAAACATCAAATTACAGCTCCAATATTAATAATGTCAAAAAAAAGTTTAAATGGTGATTTTAGAAAAGGCGGTTCATATGTACTAAATAAACAAAAAAAAAAAGTTTTTATAGAAAATCATGCAAATATTGGTGACATTGTAATGTATAACGCAGAAATTCAACATGGTGTAGAAATAGTTGATCCACAAAAGAAATGCGGTTGGTTAGATTTTAAAGGAAGATGGATGATGCTTTTCGCAACAAACAAATTACATAATAATAAATCAATTAAAAATTCTAAAGATTTTGAAAAAAAATAAAAAAATTCTTATTATTTATGATGATAATAAGATTTCAGGTAAAGGTCATTCTGTAAGAAGTAAAAATTTATTTGAATATCTAAATAATTATTACAAAACATCCTTGAGTCCATTTAGTGAAATTAATAAATTTAAAAATAAAATTGATAAATTTGACTTAGTCATTTTAGATTTAAAAAAATATACTATAAAAAAATTAAATCTTTATTTCAAGAATTATAAAAAAAAAATTATTACAATTGAAAATTATAACAATCGTTTTGGTGATATAAATATTAAAATTTTTGATCATAGCCCTAATATAATTACAAATAGCTATATTGGTTTAAGATTTGCAATAATTAAAAAAAAAAAAATTTCAAGCATAATTAAAAATAACCAAATATTTGTATCTATAGGAAGTAAACCTAAAAAAAAATATTTAAATATGATTAAACTTAAAATTAGTATATTAAAAAATTATAATTTTATAATTGCACCCAATATGAAAATGAAGAATTTCTTTACTCTGCCGAACGTTGAATATTGTAGTGAGTCTAATTATTATAAGAAATTTAACAGCTCAAGTATTTGTATTACCAATGGTGGATTAACTCTTATCGAAGCCCTTTACGCGAAAAAAATTTGTTTTACTTTTCCACAAAATAAATATGAGAATAATTTTATAAATTTTCTCAAAAAACAAAATTTAGTCTTTGGTTTTAATTTAGACAAAATAAATTCTTTAAATTTCAATGAATTTCTTAAAATTAAAAAAAAATTAAATAATATTGTTGATGGAAATGGGATAAATAGAATAAGAAAGATTATTAAAAAATTATTTTATGAAAATATTTGATTCAACAACTCATCCCACATTAACCGGAAATTGGAAAACTGAAAAAAAAATATTTAAGTCATCTTTCAAAGATTTGATGAAAGATATGAAAAGAAATAATATTACTAAAAGCTGTGCAATGGGACTAGATAATTTTGAAAATTATAAACATGCCCAATTTATTAACGAATGTAACAAATATAAAAACCTTATTCCAATTGCTGGTTTAAACCCAAGTGTAAAAAATATCAAAAGGGAAGTTAAAAAAATAAAAAGTCTTGGATTTAATGGTGTCAAGATTCATCCAAGAATAAGTAAAATTTATCTAGAGAAAAATTATTTTATTAAAACATTAGAAAGTTTAGAAAAAAATAACCTCGTTTTAATGTTGTGTACTTATCCCTTTGCCAAATTAGGAAATAATCAACCCAATGACTTTTTGGGAACAATATATAAAGTTTTTAAAAAATTTAGAAAATTGAAAACAATACTTGTTCATGGGGGTAGTGTTAAAGTTTTAGAATTTGCCGAATTCGTAAGAAATAATAAAGAAAATTTTTTATTAGATCTATCTATGACTATGCAAAAATATCGAGGAAGTTCCTTAGATCAAGACATAAAATTTCTTTTTAAAAATTTCGATGAAAGAATTTGTATTGGGTCAGATTATCCAGAATTTAGTCAAAATGAGTTGATTAAATGTTTTAAATATTATTCAAAGAATATATCTAAAAAAAAAAGGGAAAATATTGCCTTTAATAATTTAAATAACTTCTTTGGATGAGAAAAAAAAAAAATGTTGCATGCTTCGGTTTAGGACGTGACCAATATCCTTTTGTCAAAGAGATGAGTAAGGATTTTATAATTCATGGATTTGATATAAATAGAAACTGTTACGCAAAAAAGTTAGTAGATTATTTTTATAATACTCCATATTCAAAAAAAGATAAAATTTTATATTTATTAAAAAAAAAAAATATCAGTCAAATTTTAAGTTTTGCAACAGAGGCGCCAATAAATCTTATTGGATATTTAAATACAAAATTAAAGATAAAAGGAAATAAGTATTCAGTAACTTCTAAGATTTCCAACAAATTAAAATATAGAAAAATTTTAAAAAGATTTAAATTAAAGCAACCACCATTCTATGAAAAATTAAATAAAGATATAATTAAAAAAAAAATAATTACAAAACCAAAATATGGTAGTGGCTCTGAAAATATTTTTTTTGTTAAAAATATAGAATCATTATCAAAACATAACTATTTTGAGGAATTTATTGAAAATGGTGAAATGTTTGCCTTAGACGGATTTTGCATAAAAAGAAAATTTATTCCAATAGCATTGTCAAAAAAAAATAAGTATAAAGATAATGTATTTATTGATAAAACAATTGAGTTTAATTTTCAGAATTACCCAATATTAGATAAAGCATCAAAAATTGTTCAAAAACATTGCAATATATTTAAAATTGAAAACTCTCCAATTCACTTTGAATTTTTAATTAAGGATCAGAATTTTTTTTCTATTGATTTCCATTTAAGAGGTCCAGGATCAAGAATATATTCCTACTTAATTAATAAGTTAATTAAACCTTCTCCATATCAAATTCAAAAAAGTGATGAAAATATAAAAAATTTGAAAATAAATAAAAATTTTTATTGCTATATTTTTTTTATAAATAATATTTATGAATTAAAATATATAAAAAAGATTATAAAAAATTCAAATTTACTGTTTAAATTTATTAATTTTAGAAAAAGAGAGCTTAAAGAGTCAAATCTTGAGTCAACTCGGAGCAGAGTTGGTGCCTACTATTTCATATTTAATAATAAAATTGATTTTGAAAAAAAAAGTAAATACTTAAATAATAAATTTAAAGAGTCTTGCTTCATTTAGGAAGTAATTTTTCAGCTACTTTGATATCCTTTGGTGAGTCAATTTCAAACCAATATAAATTTGATATTTCACAATATAAATTTAATATTTTTTTATCAATAATTTTGTTTAAGAAGTTTGTATAATCTATATTATTTTTTAAGCCTGAAAAAAAATTTTTTAATTTAAAATAGTTTTTATTTTCAAGTTTAATTATCCCCATATATTGAAACCTTGGTAACTTTTTTATTTTCCCACCAATTGATAAAAGTTTTTTATTTCTATTAATCTTAATATCTTCCGCATCCTTAAAAATTTGACTTTTTGTCATTCTTTTTTTCCAATATTTTAACCAATTAGAATTTATTAATACTAAATTTTTTCTTTTTGAATTCTTTATTAAATTAAAAATTTTTTCATCAAAAATAATATCTCCATAACAAATAACTATTTCTTTTTCTGATGGGTTGGCAACAAACGAGCTATATACCATATTAGTCACACTATATTTTTCATTTTTTAAAATTTTAAATCTTTTTATTTTATTCTGTTTAAAAATTAATTTTGACTTATAACCCGTGATAATATTTACTTTCTTAAATTTATTTAAAAAATTATAGTTATGTTCCATTATTGATTTTCCATTTACTTTTACTAAACATTTAGGAATTTTTGATGTTTTTCCTCCTAATCTGGATCCTCTTCCGGCTGCTAAATAAATCACTTCCATTAAAAACCTTTTTTATTTTTTTATATATATTTATGACTTTAATCTAAATTTATTTTAATTTATCTAAATTTTGAAAAGATTTCTCTTATAAAGATTGTTTAAATTAAGATTATTGAGGTATCTAAAATCTTTTAAAATACTTTCAAACGATATTAGTATTTTATTCATTTGATTGTTATATATCTAAAAAAAAAAAATTAAAATGTAAAATGGTAGTTTGGATAATTGGTAAATCTGGTTCTGGAAAAACCTTCATATCAAAAAAAATTTTTAATTCTTTGAGACAAAAGAATAAAATTCTCATAGATGGTGATCAAATCAGGACTATATTTTATAAAAATAAACTTGGATTCAATAAAAATGATAGAAAAAAAAATGCACAATTTATAACTAGGTTGTGTAAATTTCTTGAAAAGAATGACCTAATAGTGATTTGTGCGATTCAGAGTATTTTCCCAGAAATGCAAAAAGAAAATAGAAAGCAATTTAAAAAATATTTGCAAATTTATATGAAGGTTAATAATGATGTATTAATAAAAAGAAATAACAAAAATATTTATAAAAAAAAAAATGTTGTTGGTTTGGATATAAAATTTCCAGAACCTGTTAAATCTGATTTAGTTATTCATAATAACTTTAAAAATGATTTATTACGCGAAAAAAAAATAATCATTAAAATGATCACTAAAAAAATTCACTAGTATTTATAAATTTCATGTCTATACCAATAGACTTTTGATATTTTTTAGTTAATTGATTTTTAAATTTGAAAAATAAATTAAAAAAATTTTGCAAAATTTTTTTCTTTCCATATAAAATTTCAAGATAAATTCTATCTTTGATAATACTTTTATTAACTAAATAATATTCTTTATTTTTGTCTTGATTTAATATTTCTAATAAATTTTTTTTTGTAAGGTAATGAAGTTTATAACCTGTTGCGAGTTTAACTTTTTTATTATTTTTACATATCGAAATATCCAGAAAACCTGCGTTACTATATCTAAAAATGTCTTTCAATATTTTTGAGTTTTTAGGTTCATAGAGGATACTGACTCCTTTAGAATAAAAAATAGAGTTTTTCACAAATTCCCTTTTGAATTTTCTTGAAATATTATGATTAATTTTATTATGAAAAAACTTTATAAAAAATTGAAATTTTTTTGAAATTTCTACACCACTATAAAGAATTTTTGAAGATATTTTTTTTTTTAAGATTCTATCAAATATTTTGAAATAAAAATATTTTTCAAGAATAGTTGCTCCAAATTCATAAAACTTTAAATTTGAATTTGATAATATTAAAAAATAATTAATTAAATTAAACTTTAAATCTTTTTTGTGGTGAATAGCTTTAGAAATATCAATTAATTCTTCAGCTTTCTTTTTTTTAAAATTTTCTAATATGAATATATCTTTAAAATATCGAGATAACATATATTCATCGTATAAATTTCCTTTTATCTCCTCGTAAAGAAATTTTTTATTTTTTCTAATAATTCCAAAATTTAAGTAATTCATTTCTTTTTAAAATTCTTTAACTTTATAAATCTTTTTTTACTATCTTTATTCTTCCAATTTTTATTCTTTATTCTCCAATTATTTCCATAAAAATATTCTAAACATTCTTCTGGATATTTTGTAACTCTTATTTTTGTTTTAGAATAACTTACAAACTGATAATCCTCTCTAAATCTTTTTGGAACTTTTGAAATCAAGTCATCAGGAATAAATCTTATAAATTTTCCTTTAAAAGGAATTTCATTATAAAACTCGATATTTACTGGCTCCCTTTCATATAGATTACATTTTGAAGTTATAACAACTTGAATAAGTGAGCCTTTTTTTATTAAAAAATTTCTAAAATTAAAATAATTAGCCTCTATTAGACAATTTTTCATTTTTGATTTAACTAATTTTAACAAATAGGATAGATCTTGATCAGGGATCGCTATATCAATGTCAGAAAACTCAGAAAGCTTTTGATTCCTGAATAAAGCCAACAAGGAAGAAGCATCCATAAAATAATTTATATTGTTAAGTTCAAATATTTTTATAAGTTGTTTTAATAAGTTAAGTAATTTTTTTTCTCTTATTTTTAATTCTTTTTTTGATGCTTTAAATTTCCACCTCTCTGTTTTAAAAATCCTTCCTTTAAATCCGGCAGATTTTAAGTATTTCTCCTGCTCATCCATATACCTGCCACCCAAATAAACTAATTGCGTTTTTTGTAAAATATTTTTTGATTTTTGAGGACAATAAATTGGAATTCCAAAAAATTTTTTTTTGTCTAATGAGGGATTGGAGTCCAGGAAAAAATTAATTTTTTTTTTTTTCCTCAAATATCTGTGTAATCTTCTACCATCTATCCCGGTACCAAATATTGCTATATTCATTTTAAAGTTTTTGTTATATTAAAATTTTAAGTATGATTATTCATAAAATTAAAAAAATTAATAAGGCTTTATATCACCATACATACTTCAATCAAAAAGATTATTTTGATTATTTAAACCTATTAAAAAAAAAAATTAAAGGAAACGGAGCCAATAAGAAAAAGTTGACAAATAAAAATTTTTCTCAAACTGAAAAAATAATTTTTGAATTATACAATAAAAAAAGTTTGACAGAAAATGATTATTTTATAATTGAAAAATTTTACAATAAATTTTCTGTATTTTTGTCTTTAAAAAAAAAATATAATCGTAAGCTTGTTAAGACATCGAATCTAAAATGCATAAATTTGACATATTTAATTTTTGGTATTCTACTTTTTAAATTAAATGAAAAAGTAATTTCAAAATCTAATAAACTTAATACCATTTTAAAAATTATAGATTTATCTTTGTTAAAAAAGAAATTAAATACAATTGAAGAACAATTTTTGAAAAAAAATATTATAAATGCCCTTAGGTTAATTAAAAAATTATTATGAATAATAAGTCTATACTTTTATACAATAGCAATAATTTGTTAGAATATTTAGATTTGCTTAAAAAAAACAAAATTTATTTTAATTATATATTTATTTATGGAGGTAAAAAAACAATAAATTATCCTTATTGTAGAAAAATACTTTTTTTTAAACAACATAAACTAGATACATTTATAAGAAAAAAAATAATAAATTTAAGGGAAAAAAACATTTTTTCTTTTGTTAAAGAAGGTGAAATTTTAAAAAAAGAATTTTTTAAAAATTTAAATCTGTATCATGCTCATCCAGGATTTTTACCAAATTTTAAAGGTTCTACTACTTTTTATTTTCAAAAAATAGAAAAAAACTTTATTTCAATATCAATATTTAAGATTAAAGAAAAAATTGATACTGGAAAAATAATTTATGTAGAACATTATAAAAATTATAAAAATGCGTTAGATTCAATTGCAAAATTAAGAATGTTAACACTAATCAATTTTTTTAAGGAGAAAAAAAAATTAAAATATCCAAATAATTCAAAAACAAAATTTTATTATTTTAGAGCACATCCTTTAGTTAGATACATTGCAAAAATAAAAAAATAATTGCAAATTATTTTAAGGAATTTATTTTTCAATTAAAAAATCGCCAAGAACTAGATAGTCTAATCCACTTGCGTAAAATGTTCTGATCGCATCAACTGGGGAACATACTATTGGCTCACCTTGTACATTAAAAGAGGTATTAACTAAAATCCCATATTTTGTTCTTTTTTTAACCTCTTTTAATAATCTCCAGTATTTGTAATTACTTTTTCGATCTACTACCTGCACTCTTACTGTATCATCCTCGTGAACACATGCTGGAAAAATTTTTTTAAATTTTTTTCTAATTTTAATTGCTACGCTCATAAACTTAGGTTTAAAATTTCCTTCAAAGATTTTTTCAAAATCTTCATCTAAGATTGATGGGCAGAAAGGTCTCCAATTCTCTCTATTCTTAACTTTAATATTTATATATTCTCTAATATCTTTAATGTATGGGTTTGCTATTATTGATCTATTCCCTAATGCTCGTGCTCCAAATTCCATTTTACCATCAAATCTTGCAATAATTTTTTTTTTCAAAAGTAAATTAGCAATTTTGGTATTAATGTTTTTTGGTTCAGTAAAAATAATTTTTTTTTCTTTTAATATTTTTTTAATTTCTTGTTTTGAAAAATAAGGTCCAAAATAAACATTGTTGAGTTGAGTTTTTATCTTTTTTTTTTTTTGTAAAACAACAATTGTGCTGCCCCTAAAGATACACCATTATCAGCTGATGCTGGTTGCACAAATAAATTTTTTACATGTGGTAAATTTAGTAATTCCCCGTTCATTTTACAATTCATCCCAACACCACCAGCTATACAAAAATTAGTTAATTTATTTTTTTTAAAAGCAAAACTTGTTAAAGCTATCACAATATCCTCAAGCCTTTTTTGAACGTTAAATGCAATATCTGGATAATGATCTTTTAATGCTGAAATATTTTTTTTTCTAGGTGGGCCAAATAAATTAACTAATTTGTCTGTAAATTTTTTTCCATAATTTCGCTTACCATCATATCTCATTTTTGAATTAAATTTATAGTCACCATTTATTTTGTTAAATTTAATAACTTTATCTAGTTTATTTTGAATTTTAGTCGAATATTTTCCATAAGCTGCAAGCCCCATCAATTTTCCCTCATCCATGTCAGGTTTAAATCCAACATATTCAGTAAAAGTACCATAAAATGCTCCAAGGCTGTGAGGCAGTTTAAATTCCTTAAGAACTTTGAACTTATTATTCTTAAACTCCCAAATGACTGTACAAAGGTCCTCACCGGATCCATCTACCGTTAAAATATTTGCATTTTGAAAATTAGAACAAAAAACAGCAGATGCAGCATGACATTTGTGGTGGTTTAAAAAGTGGATTTTTGGAAATTTTTTAAAATCTTTTTTTTTAAAGTAAATTTCAAGATCTCTAGAAATTAATTTTGGATCATACAAAGTTAAATTTAAAGAGTTCGATTGAAAATTTGGCGAAAATTTTTTTAGCTTCTTGTTTGTTGTTTTTAAAATTTTTTGATACTTATGGCAATCCCACCCCCAGGCTATATGATCTACATCTGAAATAGTTATATTTTCCATTTCTAAACATTTTGCTGCTGATAAAAAAGGAAGTCCATCTGGAGAAGTTTTAACTCTATTTAGTCTTTCTTCTTCAATTAAGGATTTTAACTCACCATTTATTAATAAACAGGATCCAGAATTGGCACCTGGACCAAACATCCCTAGAACTACCATATATTTTTTTTTCTTATAATTTGAAATTTTTCTGCATACTCAAGTCCTACTTCAGATCCATTAACTTTCATTTGATTTATCATGGATTTAACACTTCTCGGGTGGGGATATTTTCTAAGTTCCATTTTATATTCTTCACATGCTTTAATTTTTTTTTGATAAGTACTTTTAACATCAAAATACAAATTGTAATTTAAATTTTTAAAAGAATTATATTCAATAGAAGATGGAACAACGTATGAAATTATGTCAGATGAAATTTTCTTTTGGGGCCTAAATACAGTTATTGTTGCTCTGTAAATTGTTGTATGATCTATATTTAAACACTCGGGGTGATGTGTAAAAATTATGTCTGGTTCAAAATCTATTTTTTTTTCTATGAACTTACACAAATCTAATAAAGGAACGCTATCAAGTTTGTTATCGGGGAAATCACCATAATCAAAGCTCTTTATATTTAAAATTTTACATACTTTGGATAGTTTATGATTTCTATTTTTTGAATGCGAAACTTTTCGTGATGAGACACCATCAGTAAAAGTCAAAAGATAAATATTATTTTTTTGTGAAAGTTTAGCAATTGTAGCGCCGCAACCAAAAGTTTCATCATCTGGATGAGCAGCTAAAACTAAAATTTTTTTTTTGCTAATCATTTACCTAAGTTACAGGTTCTTTATAGAAAGTTAAAAGAATTTATAATATCAATTTAAAAATTTTTTTCAGTGCATAAATCAAGCCAATTGAGCTATTAGTACTGGTCAGCTGCACGCATTACTGC
>MDSZ01159036.1_pt1 | contig 12856 bp, 12 predicted proteins | sample 811201 | NCBI WGS metagenome assembly MDSZ01 (sample SAMN05326647, study PRJNA326480) | marine metagenome | isolation source: seawater | place: Indian Ocean: North | collected 2010
CAAACGGAGGGCGTACGATAATTCAAGAATCTTGGGTTCGAGCAACGCGTATAATAGAAGATATTAATACTTTTGAAGGAGAAAAGATTCAGAAATGATTACTCCTAGTAAGTAAACTACATTGCAATGCACCCCCCGACTACGACTACGCTCTAAATAAAAAACTATAAGCGGCGCTTTGCATTAAACTACTTCGCACACGCGTTACATATTTCTCACCGCTTTCTTCATCTCCAATCCGGCTTGCACTCCAAATATTTTCTGCAACGCTCTCACCGCCGGATACGTAACTTTCGTCAAAACGTGATCTGGTTTCGAAAACGTTTCCACTTTAAAATACACCTCGTTATTCTCTTCTTTTTCCACCGTAAATTTCTCTTCTCCGGCTAACAAATGCCCTGGTAAAGTCGTGTGCGCGAATGAAAATTTGTCCTTCTCTTCGCTCACGTGCGTGATTTCCAATGGATTTTGCACCCAGACAAATGGAAACGGGCGTATCAAAACGCACACGCCTTGGCCTTTTCTTACGCTCGTGGTCGCGTCCACTTCGCTCCACCCGAGCTGAAAATGTTTCCACAACTGTAACGCGCGTTTCGCTTTGTCGTAATCCTCTTTTCCCTTCGTCCCAACTAACGTTTTCGTTTCGTCGATGGCGTATCGCTTTTTCGTCGTCTCTTCCTTCGCGAACGCGCGAAAGTTCTTCGATTTCCCGACGTCTTTCGCGTCCACGTTGAAGCCTCCTCGTCGTCGTCCTCGCTCGATCGTGTCCCGCTGCGCGCGCGGCGACGGTTTCGAGCCGACGCTCACGTGGACCACCATGAGTGGTGGTGGTGGTGGTGGTTGGGATACAAAGCGCGTAAAAAAGTGACGGTTTTGTACGGGGTGGTACGATGCAAATTCGTATGAGTTTTAATTCGCGCAGACGCGCTGTACCGCCGGCTCGTCTACATCACTCTCTATTCTATCACACATACACACACACACATAAAACGTCGTTAAAGAGTAGTATTATCATACGTGAGTGTCTTTTCCATCTTCACCCGTCCAAATTTCCCGTGCTCTCTTTTGCCTATGAACACGCACGAGAGGCAGCTCGCGACGCACCAGGCGGCGCCCGTTTCTTCGACGGGTTCAAACCCGAATCGACGATACAATCGTTCCGCTGGATTTCCGTTGAGGACCTCGAGCGTGAGTCTCGTTTTTTGATATTTCCTCGCGAACGTTTCGGCTTCCTCGAGGAGGCGCGTCCCGACACCTTTGCCTCGCGCGCGTTCGCTCACGCAGACGGTTGAGACGTAGCACTCGTCTTTTTCCGGCACGTGTAGAAAGTTGTCAGCATTCGAGCGCGGTATCTCGTCGATGGACAGTCTTATGCACCCACACACGACATTCTCGCGCGCATCGAGAGCGATAATGCACGACTCCAGCGCCTTCGGGTGGTGTCGATACAGTTTCGTGAATTCTTCCGCGGTGTCTTGGCAGTTCGCGTACGAGCAGCAATTGAGGAAATGTTTTGTCCCGTAAAACGCATTCAGGAGTTCGCGACAGCTCTCGAACTCGTTCGCGGACAACGCTTTGTACTCCATTTTATTCGTAGTATCTCTCTGCTCTTGTATCGAGAGAGAGAGAGACACACACAACACTCCCAAGTGGTGGTGGTGGTGGTTTTTTATCTGCACATTTTAGGATGGATTTGGAGAATGAAGAAAATATAGCCCCCTTTTGACATTAGTAAGTAGTAGTAGTATTTGATGAAAAACCCAAAAGGATTTTGATGACACAGATTTTGACCGATGATGACAGACACACACAAGACTTTTGACGTCGTACAAAAAAAAAGAGAAAAAAAAAGAAGAAGAAGAGAAAAAAAAACTGTGATGAAAGATGACGTCACATTTTATTATTTTTTTGACTCGTCGTTTACTACATACCTACCCCATAAGCGCAAACAACGACGACGGATACTACTACTACTACTAATAAATAATACATGCGCGTGGTGGCTTCGGCGTGCTCTAAAACTGTCGGAAGAAGGGTTTCCTTGTCCTCTTCCTCTAAGTCCTGCTCTTCGCGAAGAAGACTTTTACCACGACGAGGAGGACGACGAACGGGAGGAGGAAGCAACAGAAGTTCTTCCGTTCGCATGTTGGGGTCGTTGTTCGATGCGCTCACCGGGAAAGGGGGTGCCGACACGCCGAAAGTGTCGGCGACGAACATTTACGAGTTACCGGATGGGACCGACGTCGATGGGAACCCGTTCGAGTACACATCTTTAAAAGGAAAAGTCGTGCTCATCACGAACGTGGCGTCGAGGTGAGGCGCGACGCGCAGCAACTATGAGGGACTTGTTGCGCTGGAAAAGAAGTATAAAAGCGAAGGGTTGGAGATTCTTTTGTATCCGTGTGGACAGTTTGGAGGGCAAGAACTGGCAAACAACGCGGACATTAAAAAGTTTGCACGAGATAAAGGGTTTAATGGGACAGTCATGGCCAAAGGGGACGTGGAAGGGGCAAACGCGAACCCGATGTGGTCGTATTGTTTGAACAAATTTCCCGGAGGAGTGGGTTGGAACTTCAAGGCGAAATTCATCATCGACCGCGAAGGCAACGTCGTGAACAGAAACAGTTCGTCGGCGCAAGACCAAGAGGCATTGATTAAGCCGCTGCTTTAAAGTTTTGTGACTAAAGCGACGCGATAACTAAAAAGAAAAGATACACGCGAGGAATACCAAGACGCGTCTCGTCCTCGGAATAATTGTGGTAGAATAATATATGGTAGATACCACCACTTAATAATAAAAGGCGTTTTGTCTCATAACCGCGAGCGCGATTGAATACATTCGGCCCTCATCCGAAGAGCGCTCCAACCGAAACAAACGAGACGTTCCGCAAATTCTGTTCAAAAATGTGATTGTTTAAACGTAAAAGAATACGCGTCTTTGTTTAGACTTGATAAGAGAGTTTGCACACGGGTTCGTCACGAGGACAGAAATGAAGAAGAGAGAGAGAGAGAAAGAGCGAGCTAAAACTAAAGATGTAGTACATCCATCATCAAAATTTACGCGTCTATGTGTCTATCTTCTATTTGTTTCTACCAGTATCATAATCTAATTCACTTTTGTTGTTTTCATTCTTTCCGTTGCTTGCTTCATCACGTACGTCATACCGACAAAGGGTAAGGCGACTATCCACTTCAAGATTCGATAGTGTCGCTCGTGAAAAGATACAGAGTACGAATCCGTGGCGACGACGCCAGAACCATCCTTCATTTCGATGAAAATCTCGCCGCGAGATTTCACTTTCGGCACCCTCAAAGTTATTTGATCGATTTCCATGACGTCTTCGTAATATTTCGACGCCTTCTCCACGAAGTTTACGTCCAGTGCGTTCAACGTTACAGTCACGACGTACGGACCAAAACTACTTTTATTCGAAGAATTCTTCTTTTTCTTCTTCAGTTTGGAACCAAATACGCTTCGATTATCGCGCATGCGATATTTAATCGTCATGAATTCTCCTCGAACATCGAAATAGTCGCGATCTTCTCCGTAAATACCGAAATACTTGTTCCTGTGTGTCATCAAGTTCGTGGATAAAAATTGAGACTGTTGTCCTTCCAAGGGATGCGCGCGTGGACCTGAGCGCATCGCTTCGAAACAGTGCACCTCTCCATTCATCGTCGCTAAAACGATGCTTAAATATCCTGAATTCGATAAATCATCAATCAAAGGAATAGAATAGGACGTTTCGCCTACATCAATAACGTCTCTGCATCCCGTTTTACCGTCGATGATGTATACGTAACCATCGAAAGACGTTGCCACGAGCGATAAACTCTCCGAAGAAGCTTTTCTCACTCTTCCTAAAGCAACCGGCGCTAAGATTCGACCACCCGTATAAAATGGAAAAGGGTACTTCTCCTCGCCAGTTTCCGCACTCAAAACGTGAATTGCACCCGAGTGCGTGCCAACGACGACTTCTAAGAAATGGTCGCCATCGACGTCGCCGAGCGTTGGATTTGCCGATATCGCCGATTGTAAATGTTTTTCCCATAAAATGTCGCCGTCTTTCGTATACACGGCTACGTTTCCTCTCAAATCGCACGCGATGAATTCGTAATACCCATTGTTATCGAAATCGGCAACCACAATTGGCGCTTGAATCTCGCCCATTTGTTTCGGAAATTGTCTCGGGTTTTTGTTTTCTAATGTTTTCCCGTTCAACACGTGCACGTTCCCCGTGGACGTCGCGACAAAGAGTTCGTTCGTACCGTCTTTATCGATATCCAAAACTGTCGGTTGCGAGAACGCGCGCGCTCTGAATGCAGTCGCTTCTACCGAAATGTCTAAAATGACTGATTTTTTCACTCGATATTCGTTTGCGATGTCCAAGAGAACGATGCCTGTGGCGAGATACTTCTCCGCTTCGATTTTATTTCTCTTCCGATGTTGCATGCTTGATAAATCTTCTCTCTCTTCATCGAAAAAGTACGAGACGGCGAGAATCAATTCTTTGCGACCGTCGCTATCCACGTCGGCAACGACTGGTGAACATAAAACGTGCGCGTCTACGTACACGTTGTTCGCATCTCTTCGTTCTCGAATTCTCGTTTCGTCTTCTTCCTCTTCTTCTTCTTCTTCTTCTTCTCGATAATTATGCCTATTTTCCTCTTCTTTTTCACCTTCTTCATATTCATCGTTGTCATCCATGTCGTTTCGTTCCTCCTCGTCGTTGTTATCATCACCTTCGTCGTCGTCCATGGTAAACTTTATATCTTCGAGCGTGCTCGCTCGCTCTTCTTCTTCCAATAATTTTCTCCTCTTCGTCGTCACAATCTCTTCCGGAGGCGGTTCTCTCCCGTGACCGCTCAGACTCGGCGCGTCAAACCCGGAGTGTTCCCAATCTCCAGGCGCGTGCGTTGTCTCTCTTGCCTTCCGTCTCAACTCCTCTAAATGTTCTTTCTCCTTTCGTTTGCGTTCCGTTTCTTTCTCTTTGAACCAATCTTTCGTAACTTTTGCTCGAGGTAATCGAACGACTTTTACATTTACATCGCCTCTCGCATTGAATTCTAAAACCTCCCCGTCGTACGTGGCTACTATGAATTTTTTAGAGTTATTTTCGACGTTACCGTCATCGATGTAGACCACGCTGCTTCCGTGCAGTTTACTCTCGTGAAATATCGGCCATCGGTTCCCGACCACCGGTTGCCCGGTTTCGCTTTCCAAAGCTTCAATCGCGTGCACGAACGTGTTCACGAGAACTTCTTTGTGTCCGTCGCCGTGCATGTCCACTAATATAGGGGTCGCGTAGACGGATGATGACACTCGCTGGCGCCATTTTAAATGCACGTGAGATGGACAATAGCCTCCGTATGCGTTCTTCGTCTTCTTCTTTTTCGATGTCGTCGTCGTCGTCGTCGTCGTTGTATCTTCTTCTCGTTCAACTGTTGTGAGTATTCCTCGTCCAATTTTCTCCTCGAACGCCGCGTCTGGTTTCGCTTTTCTGCGTAGGAATACGTTGTCACTGTTCTCCAGTTTCGTATTCACGTCGTCGTCGTGCGTAATCTGCGTCGCGGGATGAACTGCGGTCGCTTCGGCGCTCATCGGCGGGAAGATCGAGCTTTTTCTTCCTTCTCTTTCGTTCGCGAAAAGTAACACCATCATCCCCGCGATGATGCACGTCCGAAACAAAACAGCGCTCTTCTTCTCGAGACGCGACCACGACTTTGGAATCGCGCGACGACGACAGAGAGAAGAAGAAAAACGCGAGAACGACGACGACGACGACGACGACGACGACGACGCCGAGCGCGTCTTCTCCATCGTCATCGCAGTTTTCTCCCGTCTGTTGGACGAGCGTTTTTTCTTTTGAGGGTGATTGGAAACGAAGAAGAAGAAAATTCTTCATAATTTATTCATTCAACAACATCACGTCAGAAGAAGAAGAAGAAGAAGAAGAAGAAGAAGAAGAAGAAGAAAGCAAAACAACGCACTCGTCGCGGACCATCACCATGTCCTCGATAGCCACGCAACGGCTGATGGCGGAACGAAAAGCGTGGCGAAAAGATCGACCGTTTGGTTTTAGCGCCTCGCCGATGAAAGACGACACCGGAACGAGCAATTTTTTCAAGTGGAAGTGCATGATTCCTGGTCCTAAAGATACCATTTGGGATCAAGGTTTCTATCCGGTCACCATGGAGTTTAGCAAAGATTACCCGGTGAAACCACCAAAGTGCAAATTTCCGGAAGGATTTTACCATCCAAACATATATCCAAGCGGGACGGTGTGTCTCTCGATATTGAACGAAGAGGAAGGGTGGTCGCCGTCGATTACTTTGAAACAAATACTGTTGGGGATACAGGATTTGTTGAAAAGTCCGAATCCAAAGTCGCCGGCGCAGTCGCCGGCATACGTGATGTATACGCAAGATCGGACGGAGTATAATAGATTAGTCAAAGAACAGAGTAAGAAGTATCCGGCGCCGATTTGAAAGATTTGAGGTGTGCGCGTGCGATTTTTTTTTCGCTTGAGAAAAAAGAAGAAGACGAGAGACATCAGAGAGAGAGAGAGAGAGAGAGAGAGAGAGAGAACGTAGTTACTAGTATTTACGCTTAGATTGAAGTTAGCATAGGATCGAGAATCAAAGAGCACGCAGCTGCACGTTGTATTATGTCTGGATAAAAAATAATAACGGCGATTGCATCATTTATTTCTGCTTTCTACCGCCCAAACTCGATACCGACCCAGTTTCGCCTCTCATTCTCAAAGCGAACACAGAGCCACCTTCTTTGGCCGCATTCGGTCTCGCCGGGTACGCACCAACTCTCGGAATCTCCCCACCACCTTGAATAAAGGCGTAGTCAACGTACGGCGGGTCGAACACTGCGGGAGCGATTTCCATGGCACCGCCCGGGATGGCATTGTCCGTGATTTGCTTGAAGTTCTTGATGATCGTAACCGCTGGTCCCGGCGCTCTCTTACCCAATATTCTTTGTGTTTCAAATACACCGAGTAATCTCTCGCACGTGGAGTCTTGGGAGACAACTTCAACACCTTTCTTCGGGTCTTCATACAAATACGGCGCCAAAGCGGCCAACTCGTTCGGTCCTTTGCCCATACGTTCGAACCACGCGCGCAACTCCGGCCCCGTCGCGGTTTCCAAGTTTGGAATTAAGCCTTCCGGATCGGCTTCGGTAGCGTCCAAGCGTCCAACGCGCACCTTCGCTCCCAAAAACGGGTTCGTCCCGATGAACAAGAACTCGTAGTTGTCGTCGTCGCCGACTTCCGCCATGTAATCCTTTTTGAACTGGATTCTCGCCGCAAAATGCGGAACGATGGCGATTAAATCAGCATAGGAAACCGGTTGCGTCGTCTCCTTATCAACAGCTTGCTTGATCTTTTCGATGGACGCCATCGCTTTCTGCAAACCTTTGTTTTCCGGTCGATCCAACTCGAATCGAATGGAACCGTTCAAACCGTACTTCTTCCCGACGACGGAGTGCGTCCCGGCGTCCGCCAACGCCAATCGGCAATACGATCCAAAGTCCAAATCGATGTTCTCTTCGATAATAGGAGCGATGTATTGCGCGTACTCAATTTGCGCTTTCACTTTGTTCGCCCCAGACGTTCTTGACGCGCCTTCTAATCGATCGAGCGGTTCCACCTCTAACTCAGGTAAGTTCAACGCTCTCTTCTCTTTAATCGCATTCAGATCTTCGTTCTTCGATATATCTTTCTCCTTCAAGAGATCCCCAGCGAAGGAGCCTAAATCCAAAGCTTGCGCGGCTTTGGCGACAGACGTGCCTGCGACGGTCATCGCGAGCAACGCGTTGCGTCTGTTCACGTTGACATCAGAAGTCGCGTTTTTGTTTCCCATTTTGGCATCGTCATCGGAAAACGATTTGGAAGCTTTAGCGTGCACGGATGATGATCGAACGACCGAGCTCGATCTCTTGTTGGTGACGCGTTGGCGTTGGTGCACTTTGGTAACCGAGGACGTTGAAGCAGACGCGATCATGGCGTGTGTGCACGTGGACGTGGTGTTTTGAGTAGGCGCGTAAATGGCTCCAAAATCTGAGGAAGATAGATATTTTTCTCCGATCTTTTTTTCCTTTCGATGATGATGTTCGAGTCTTCTGTCTTCTGTCTTCTCCTCCTCCCCAGAAAACAACAACAATTTTTTGACACCTTTTTTCGTGGTTTTTTGGATCTCTCTTCTCGTTCTCTTTTCAAATAATGTCATCAAAGAGAAAAAAAAGAAAACACATGGGAGAAATTTTGGGGTGGTGGGAAAGAGATTTTGGATGTGTTTGGACGGATGATTTTGGTGCGACATCTTCGTCGTCAAAAATACCCGCAAGTTCGTAAAATAAACGAAAAGTGCTCGACAGAAAAAAGATACCGTACAGTAGTAGTACGTAGTCGTATTAAAGAAATAATAACACTCTTAAATTGTCTAATTAATAATAGGACGGCTATTGTATTGCGTATTACTCATTTTCTACTCCTCTTCTCTTTATCTTATTCTTCCTCCACGTCGTCCGGATCTTGAATACTTTCCGTGACTTGGGCGTACACGGCTTCGGTGATGATCGGGATTTCCGGGTACAAACCTTGAATGGCGTTCCAGACGGAATAGAAAATAGCGTACGTGCCGTTGACAAAGGCTAAGATTTCCACCACACCACCAAAGAAGGACACCGCGGCAAACATGGGCAAGTATTGCATGATCAAACCGGCAAGCATGATGCAAATATCCAACATGATAGCTTGCATGGTGTTGTATCGAATAAAGTGGGGCACTTTCGGGTTCCTCACGACGGCCAAGAACAAACCAAAAAATGTGAAAAACGGAATGAACCCGTTGGAGTAGAAAATAATCATCGGCGTCGTAAAAAAGTCCAAAAACTGAAAGGTCAACGGGAAAAACTCGAACCCGTCGTTGGTGAAGGCGATGCAACCCATCATTGGGATCAAATACGGAAGAATAGCCAACAATCGGTCCCTGGCCGGCGGACGCGTTCGGCCTTTATTCCACCCCGGGCCGCCAAACAAGGTCTCCATCAAAGTCGCAGGTTTCCCTTCGTCTTCGCCTTCCACTGCGCCCGTCCCGTCGTATTGTGACGGGTCGAACGAGTCTGGAATGTTCGCCGCTCGAGTTCGTAAAAGGCCTCCCTGTGTTATTACGATTGCGAAAAATAAAAGAGGTCAGTATTATTTCTCTCAAACGAAAGTTGAAAGCAGATAAAATGGGGTGGTTTGTTAGAAGACAAATGAAAATATAAACCATTGCGCGCGAAAACGGACCAAAACCCGGGAGACGCGACCAAAGAAACGCACCCTCTTTCTCCGAATTTGTTCAAAGCTTAAATCTCTCTCTCTTTGTACATAAAATCTACTCGCGACTTTATTCCTCGTCGTCGATGTCGTTTCCTCTTGTCTAGTCTCTCGCGCTAAAAATGTCTCCGCAGCAGCCGGCAAAGACGCATCGTTGGCTCGAATTTTCTTCGAAATCGACGCCGTTTTCCCGGAAGAGCGGTGCGTGCTCAATCGAGACCCGGTAAACGCGCTCGAATCAATCTTTTGTGTCGAATGCATGCGTGTCGATGGACTTTGTTCGTTCGCGAGAAGAAGACTTCTTTTGTCGTCAAAGCGCAAAGAGTACTTTTACGCTTCGTGGTACTTTTTTTTATTATTATGCGGACGATGACTTTCTGTTTTTCTTTTTTTTTCCTTTATTTTTTTTTGTGGAGGAGGAGGAGGAAAAAAGCAAAGCAAAAGCGAAAGGGGAAATTGTGTGGGGAAGAAGAATTTTTCTCTCGACGCCATCCCCCGCATTGATTTGACCGATCTCTCTCTCTCTCTCTCTCTCTCTTTCGGAACAAAACGGGGCGGGAAGAAGAAGAAGAAGAAGAAGAACGCGATGACGCGGGAAGATGACCTCTACCGCGCTTTAGGCATCGAGCGGACGGCGAGTCAAGAGGAGATCAGGAAGGCGTATAAAACGACAGGTACTTTATAATAACAAAAGCGACTCGCGCTTTGCGTGGAAGAAGATTTTTTCGTTTCGTCGATGATGCTGTGTCGTTTTCGCAATTTGGAAACGATGGGGTGCCGCGGTGTCCCCACGCGTCGTCATCGTCATCGTCATCATCGCGCGCGACGAGTGACTCACGATTTCTTTCCTTCTTTCCTCTCTCTCTCTCTCTCCCTTTACCCGCGCAGCGTTAAAAAACCATCCGGATAAAAACGCGGGAAACCACGAGGCGACGGAGAAGTTCAAGAGTGCAGCCGAAGCATATGAGATACTGAGCGACGAGAAGAAAAGAATAAAATACGACGCGTTTGGGATGTCCTATTTCCGAGAAGGAGGAGGAGGAGGAGGAGGATCAGACGAGAATAGATATAGCAATACTAATACGAACGACGAAGAAAGAGAACGACGGTTTCGAACGCCTCGATCGTACGATTTCGGGAACTGGTCGAGAGGCGGTTTCTTCCGCGACCCCCTCGACGTGTTTCGAGAGTTTTTCGAGGAAGTGTCGCCGTCGAACGAAGTGAATGGGACGCACAGACCGTCGGAATTTTTCCCGAACATGTTCTTAGGAAGAGATCCGTTCGGATTTGACGAGTTTGGTAGATTACAAGAGGAGAGACGGTCGCTGTTCTCGGACGAGTCGATGAAAAGAAACGGGTGGCAGGAGAAAGCCGGGTCGAGCTCGTCGACGAGGAAAAGCGAGTACGTGTTCAGCGCGAACGGAGAAACGGTAAAGAAAACGGTAGAAACACAAACCGTCGTTGGCGAGGATGGGGTGGCAAAAACGAAAACAGTCGAAACGATTACGCACCCAGACGGTCGCGAAGAGAAAACGGAACACGAAGAGTTGGGGCCGCCGCCGAGCTCGATGAATAGGCCTTTGGAAATCCCGTCGTTTCTTACCAGTCCGAATCGTGGATCGTTGATTCCAGGCAGTCGACCCGGGTTTCGACGATGGTGATAAAGAACAAGGAGAAAGAAAAGCACCCGAATTGATGATGGTGCCAAATTATACATTATTTGAAATACAATCAAGAGTACTGTACTGCTACATGATACAACGTGAAAAAACGACTATTCTGATATCACGCTCGTTTCAATTTTACGAAAGAGTTCGAAAAGAACCGCTTCTTTCTCTTGCCAGGAAAGCTTTGTAAAATCAATCGCCGCAGACGGTGTTGGAGCACTCACGTGCACGTAATCGTCAATTTTGCCAATATCTTCTTCTTTTTCTTCGTCTACAACAGCCAACACGTCGTCGTCGATTTTTTCTTCTTTTTGTTTCTTTTGTATTTCTTCATCGTTCGAGGCTGACATCTTCGTCTCTTTCTCCGTCATTTTTCTCTCTCTCACGTCGTCTAAACACGAGATGAGGAACGCCTCGCAATCATTCCGCTCGTTTACGTAGGCCTGCGCTAAATGTCGTAATTCGAGCAATTCCTTGTTTCGTAAAGAAATAGCGTTGGCAAAGTATTTCTCTCGTTCGCGAAGCTCTTCGGTCATTCGAGATTTCTCTTCTGCCCAACGGTTTCGCTCCTCATCAAACGCGATTTCCATCTCGTTGCAATTTTCGTTGAGCTTATCTAAGTTCACTCGCGCCGCGTTCAAATCTTTACCGATCGCTACCGCTTTCTTCGCGGACAGTTTCGTTTCTTCCTTCGCTTCGTCCAATAATCTGGTCAGCGTAACTTTCTCGGAGTTTGCGGCTTCGATATCTTCGCGTAACTTATCCGTCTCCGAGACGTGTAACCTCAGCGCCTCGGCCATTCTTCGATTATGCGCGAATATTTTACGAACGTTCGCTTCTAATCTCTCTTCCATGGCTAACTCGTGTTCCCGCGTTGCTTTTTGAATGTTTTCTTCGAGCTCGTTTTGCATCTTGGCCGTGAGCGCGGATATAGCTTCCTCTCTTTCCTCGTCGATGTTTTCAATCTTCAACTTTGCATTTTCTAACTCGTGAGAGACTTTCATATACTTTTGGTCAAATTTGGCTCTGTTCTCCACGTGTTCTCTCGAGTTGGCAATCGTAGTCTTCAACTCTTGAATCTCCAGTTGTAACTCGGCGACGATTTTCTCGTTGTCGGCGTTTAATCTATCGATCTCAATCACTCTTTGATGATTCGCAATCATCGCTCTCTCTCGATAATTCTTTCTCTCTTGATTCAAGATTTGTTTCATTTTCAACGCCTCGCGTTCCTTTTCCGCCGCTTCGCGTCGAAGATAGTTCGCCGTTTCTCTATTTTCTCGTTCTTTTCGAGCCATTTTTTCTTCCAAGAGAGGGAAGAGAGAGAAGGCGTTCTTTACGGCATCCTCCTCTTCCTTCTCTCTCGTCGTTTTGGTGGCGGTGATGGTGGTGGCGGACGAGTCGGCAACGGTTGAATGATACATCCTGAAAAGAGCGCAAAGAGAGAGTGTCACTCTTTTAGTTTTTTCGCGGTCCGCGCGAGAGAAAACGCGACTTTTTATCGGTCGTCGTCGAAAATAAAAGAGACCGAAGAACGACAAGACGAGAGAAGGAAAAAAAAATACGACGACGACGACGACGACGCACTCTTCGTGTTCTCGTTCTTCCTTGGCGCCTTCCGACGCGCGCGTCTCGTCCTCCCCCTCCTCCTCGTCGATGCAGTCCGCGTTCATCGGTGAATGAGACGCGACAGACAGACGGAGAGAGAGAGAGAGAGAGAAAAAAAAAAGGCGAGACAAAAGAAGAAGAAGAAGAAGAAGAAGAAGAAGAAGTATGAATTGAAACTCGTGTGTGTGTGTGTGTGTGTGTATTTTTTGTCCCCACCGATTTTAGTGAGACGACACGAGAGAAAGTTTG
>MDSZ01120874.1_pt1 | contig 12854 bp, 6 predicted proteins | sample 811201 | NCBI WGS metagenome assembly MDSZ01 (sample SAMN05326647, study PRJNA326480) | marine metagenome | isolation source: seawater | place: Indian Ocean: North | collected 2010
GGTTCTAGAATAGATTATCCAAACGTTGCCATAGGAGTTGCTTATAGCCATTCTCTTTTAGCTGAACTTTATTTTGTATGGGGTCTTTATGACATGAGTTTAGAGCAACTGTTTGCATCTGATTCATTAGTTACTGCAACCCAAAAATCTACTGAAGGTAAATTGAAAAATAATAGAGGGGTTCAATTAATGGGTAATAACCATTCTTTAAGAATGCGGTTGTATTTCAATATTAAAAATTTTAGAAGTGCATATTATGAATCAAGAATGGCAGCTAGCTTATTAAAAGATAACCCAAAATATATTGTCTTGCATATGTCGGAGAAAGCAAATATTCAATTTGAGCAGGATAGCGTTTATGCTGCTCTTGAGACAATTGATGATGCATTAAAGATTTGCCAGTTAAATGGTCTAACTAATATAGAATTAAGTTTGCTTTCAACTAAAATTGATTATTTAAAACATTTCAAATTAGAAAAAAGTGCACTGAGCGTATCTAGTACGTTTATTGAAAAAAAAGAAGCACTTGCAAGTCAGCGTATGAAAATGCTTCTAGAAAATCTTAATTATAAATCAGAATTTTATAAAAATAGAAGCATGTTAGAATTGACTAAGTTAAGAGAAAAAATCGCTTTTGTGGCTCTAGGTTTTATTTTGGTTTTAGCTGGAGTTGTAATCTTAAATCATAGAAATAAAAGAAAATCTGCTAGCAAAGACGCGCTTATTAATAAGCAGGAAAAAATCATTGCAGAAAATGCATTAAAAAATAAGGAGAGAGAGCTGGTGTCCTTATCTGCAAATATTGTTTCTAAGAATGATCTTTTGAGCGCTATCAGTAAGGACCTGGAATATCATATTTCTTTAATCGAAAGTAAGGCAGACCGTAAAATGATGGACCCGTTAAGAAAAAATATTAAAGAGAAAGTTGATGATTCTGCAGATTGGGAACAATTTCAAATTCAGTTTTCGTTGGCCTATCCTGATTTTATAAGTAGTCTTATAAAAAAATATTCAACCATTAAATCTGCCGATATTAAGTTGTGTTGCTATTTAAAAATGAATATGAATACAAAAGAGATAGCTAAGGTGACTGGTTTATCTGTCCGGGCCATTGAGAATAAACGTTATAGGCTTAGAAAAAAATTAAACCTAGACAAAGAAATCAATTTAGATACTTATATAAATTCTATAGATATAAATTGATAACATACTCAATGAGTAGTTTTGGAGTATGCTTTTTATAATTATAATTCATAATTTTATCACCGAAAAATGGAGTATTATTTCTATACTATGAAGAATTTCAAAGTTACCGCAATTCTCTTTGCTATAATTATTTTCAGTAGCTGTGAAGAGGTTCAAGTTACCTATCCTGGTAATAATCAGGACAATGAATCCGTTGCGCCAAAGGGGACAATAATTTGGGATCTTACTAATGTTATTGTTGAAGATGGAAAAGCGAAGTTGCCAGAGAACTCTGCTTCCCAAATTACAATTGGAAGATTAAATGCAACAGACGAGAATCCAGATGACGAATTTACCTACGTTGTTAAAAGTCAAGAAATTGATGAAGCAATTGTTAATTTTTTTACTATTCAAAAAGATTCAGATTCAAACTATGACTTAGTTACAAATAGTAGCACTATAGATTACGAGGAGCTTAGTGGGTCAAAAGAAATAATTGTTAAAATAACTGTAACAGATGATAACATAGATAGTAAAACAAGTGATTTTGATGTAATCATTGGTATTACTAATGTAAATGAAGCACCGTATTGGTCAAATTCAAATGGGAATGAGATTACAAATTATCAGCCCTCTATTATTGCAGATATTGAAATTCCATTTCAAAGTACCCTATACTGGGATGATAAAGATGATGATCAAAATCCTGTATTAACCTGGTCAAATCAAAAGCCTGCTTGGTTGTCAATTAACCCAACTGGAACTACTGCATCTTTGGCGGGAACTCCAAGTGATGTAGAAACTGGATCGTTCTTGTTAACAATATCGGATACTGATTTTGAAGTCCCAGTAGATATGAATTTTGAAGTAAGACCAAACCAAAGACCGTATTTGCAATCATTTTTACCAAACCATTCATTCCGTGTAGGTTGCAATCAAATAGCCGATGAAATTTTAACATATGCTGCGATAGACTCAGACAATTCATTGAGTGGTTTTGCTGGTGGTAATGCCTTTGATATACTGACAGTGACGATTGATGAGAATATTGGATGGTTAACAGTTGATGTAAATGGAAATGACACAAAAAATCCTAGTTTGAAGCTTAGATGTGTGTCCACTCCTACTAATGACGATGCTTCTAATGGACAGCAAATAATTACTTTTCATATTACGGATAATAGAGGATCTGCAGTTCAGGATACGACCTATGAGCTCACTATGTCTGTTATTGAAAACAATGAACCAGTATTTTCTAACATCGAATCAATTCCAGATACCATTCAGGCTGATAATGATATTAATAATGTAACAACATGGACAGTAGAATGGTATGATTCAGATGATGATCAAATAGATTTTTATATCGATAATAAACCTAGCTGGATAGAATATGAATCCTCTTCTGGCATAGTGACTGCTAATCCTCACTCAGCAAGTCATACAGGGACTTATATATTAGAGTATTTACTAAATGAGAGTAATGATGGATGTTACTCTATATCTTACACCCATAATTTGGTAGTTGAATAAATTTAAATAATAAAGGAAGTTAAAATATGAAGCTTAGATCGGATATTAATGCCAGGACCGCAATGGTCTATGGAGGAGCAGCGTTTCTGTTGATGATTGTTGGGTTTCGTTCTATATTCGCAACTTGGGACCCTGACCACGTAGGCATTATGACATATTTATCCATTAGTGCTTTGGTTCTTGAATTCTTTCTTTTAATTCTTTACGCACAAAGTATATATAACCTTGGCCCAGATGATGGTGGAAGCGCGTCTTCATCTACTCAAGGAAGTGTCGCAGATATGGATAGTAAAGAATTATCTGAATTAACTAAGGCCGTCAAAAAAGTTGCTGAAATGGGAGAAGGCCTATCAAATTTTGCGAAAGGTAAAGTTCAGGAAGAAATTAGGAAAGAGGTAAATGAAATTCTTTCCAAAGCAATAAAGAAATAGGTCCAGATTATGAAAAAAGTAGAAGTTTACTTTCTAATCAATCTCGGAGCAATTCTTAGTCTTTTTGCAATAGAAGGTGAATTGGCTGTTTATATGTCAAGGCAGGATGATATATTAAAGAACGTTGCACAAGATAAGCTTCAAGATTTGGTCAAAGTAAGTAATGTGGAGTCAAACTACGATGACCCTGATTATTATCAATTATTTTTTGATGTTGAAGGGCAGTATGAAAAAGGCACTATTGAATTCACGCCAAGCTTGACTACTGCTATTTTAGAAGTCGAGGGCGATGACGTAAAAGTAGATGAAGAATATATAGCAGAATTAGATTCTGTATTTGTTGAACCCTACTCTTATGAGAATGCAAATAGATACGTAGCAAAAGTTAAGTTAAGCTCTGTTGATGAAAATTATTTAAATCAGCCATATGATGTTAATCTTGGAGTCAGGTTTGTACCAGAGATTGATAGTTTAACTTATAATCGATGGACAACTGCTTTTGGTGATTATAGCGTAACAGATAAATTACTCAAGATTATTGACAGTGAGGTTTCAAGAGAAGGCAGTTTCTCAATGTATCGGAAATTTGATACTCCCATAACACTTATATATATGGATGGTCAACAATCAGAATTTTTCATTCTTTTTGATAAAGAAAAGTACACCGTTTTAAGGGGTTTGAATTGGGAAATACCTTTTAGTGTAGGTGGAGTCAATTCTGATGCAGATTTTAGTATTGAAATATCAGGAGGAGAGGATCTTGTTGAGGAATTGGTGACTGGTCTTCCAAGGGCATATGTTAGTGGTAGAGGTACTAGTAGTGGCAGCATTGAAGTAGTGGGGCTAAGAAAAAGAGATAAAAAATCAAGTATCACTACAGCTAGCATAGTAGTTGTCGATCCTCAGTACAGTACAATTAATGATGACAAGGAAATATACATAGGAGAAGACTATGTATTTGATAGCAGGGTCAAAGATGTTGACCGAGACAGAATATCTGTGAAAGTATCAGGCTCAGCTGTAAATACAAAGACTTTTGATTCTTATCAGGCGAAATTAAAACCAAAGAGTCGTGGAAAGGTAAAGTTTGAAACCTTCGTAGATGGCAATCCAGTTAAAGGATTATTTCATGAAGTAAAAGTGAGAAAAGTACCTCCTCCAAAAATGGAATTCAAGAGAATGGGTAAAGGAACTAATAATATGCTTCTCACGGTTACTACGTATGGTAATAAGAATGGTAAGAAAGCGGTGGTGCCTCTATCAGGTATTTATGGAAAATTAGAAGAAGAGCAGCCGGAGAAGAGAGTTGGTAATCGTAGGGTAGTGAAATATAGTTTTGAGATGGATGAACCACAATTTGGTGAAACTACAGAAATTAGAATTAAAGTTGTCGATAAGTATAAGAAGGAGTCTGTTTCAGACAATGAGTTTGAATATTATGATTAGATTTTTAAATAAAGTTATATTAGTGTTGTCACTTATGACATCGCTAAATGCGCAGGAGTCTCTTTTTTGGGAAATTGCAGATCCTATAGTTAATAGTGAATTCATTGAAGCTTATATCAATAGATTAATTGAGGCAGACAAATTTGAAGAGAATAGCATCCAGGCATCTTTTTCAATTATTGTACAAATGGATATTGCAGATGAAAGTATTGAACTGAAAAAGTTAAAGGCCAAGGATTACCAAATGGGCCAATATATATCTTTTGACATGTCTGAAGTTGAAAAAATGGACTTGAATCAACTTAATACCATTATGTCTAGAGAATATAAATGGCAGGATGTTAGCCGCAGAGATTTATCGGAGCTTGAACAATTTAGTAATGTAGATAATGTTTTCAAGGAACGAAGTTTTAAGGATGCTCGAGATGCTTTTTGGTGGTCAAATTCACAGATTAGCGCAAGTACTGCAATGAGACTATTCATAAGGCAAAAAAGTGGGAGTTTAGCTTTTAGGCTTGAACAAGGTTTTTCCGATATTGGCTTATCAAGGCAGTTAACAGAAAATCTGTTGCTAGGATTATCAAACGATATCGTTAGTGCCTATTTAATAATTCCTGGGAATACTATGTCTGTATCAAATGGAATTGGACATCCACTTGAAGGTAATCTAGGTTTTGGTTTTAAGTTTGATACTCATAAACTTGGTGGTCAAATAAATTACATGGATTTTGATGGCCAAGAGTATGAGCCAGCAGATATATTTTCGAGAAAACACCTAGTTTTCCCAGCAAGTAGTGGAATGTTGTATTGGAGTAACACTTTTCAAATAAATAGAAAAGTTGACTCTAGTTATGGTACTAAAGTAAAAGACCAAAAGAAAGAAAAGGCCAAAGCTGAAAAATCAATATCAAAAATCAGAACATGGGTTGTAAATGAAAAAAAATATGAAGGCTTGTTTCTTGATTTAGATGATAATGGAAATGTGTCCATTAAAGTGCAAAGAGATGACAAGGCTCACGAAAAAGCAGAAAAAGGTAGAGACTGGACCACTGTATCTGGGCAAAAGGTTAAGGCTAAGCTAGTAAAAATTACTAAAAAGGGAGTCAAGTTAATTAATCTTAAAAATAATGCTTCCACTGTTTTGAAGATGAATCAACTATCTGAAGAAGATAAAGAATTTATTGAGAGATTGGACTGGGACGGAGAAAAATCAATGGTGATACCACTGGAGTCGCTAGCAACTGAAGATCAAAAATTAGTTAGATATGCAAACAGTGATGTTAGAGTTAGGAGTGGTAAGGGACGAGAGCTCAAAGAATCTAAACCCTATGGTTCTATGCGACTTAAGGCAGGACTTGCCTTTACTCAGTTTCTTCATGGGGCCTTTACCGAAGTATTTACCGAATTAGATACAACCTATCAGTTATCAGTAACTGACAGGGTAACAGGCACAGACGCCATTGGAGTATATGCAAAAGTTGAAGGCGTGACAGATGACAAACGATCGAAGGCGTATTTACAAATCAATATATCAGGAACAGGTTTCAAAGCATTTAGTCTCGGACTAGAGCATAATGTTTACAAAATGGTTAATATCGGTATGGATTGTACTCTTTATCCAAATAACTCATTTGTTGAGTTTCAAGATAATCGAAATGATGTATCAAGTAGTTGGAAATGGTATCCAGGCTTAAGACCTGACCAAGATGGCAATGGTGGTGGGTCTTTTCTTATCTCGCCATATGTATCTGTAAATTTTTAAAAAGGTCATACATGAACATTCCAAGTAAAATTAAAACTATTCTTTTATTCATAGTAATTCCTGGATTATTATCATCGCAGGATGGAGTCTTAAAAATAAAATCAGATAATGCGCAGGTATCTGAAGATGAGAGCGTTAAGATTTCTGTTTTAAAAAATGATAACTTAAAAGATTCTAATCCATCAATAGAGATAATGACCGAGCCAGAGCTAGGTGTTGTGCAGGTTCTTGATGGAAAGATTCTATATACGCCTAAACCAAATGTTTCAGGTGTAGACAAATTTGACTACAAGGTAGATACTTTTGATGGTTCGGGCACAGCGCAGGTACGTGTTAATATTAGTCCTGTAAATGATGCTCCAACGGGATTGTCTTTAACGCAAAATAGCGTTCTGGAAAATGCCGCAGCCGGGACAATCATTGGCAGATTACAGGTAGAAGATCCAGATACTGACGATAAATTTAAATTTGGGCTATCAAAGGATAGTCGAGATGATTTTACTTTAGATGGATCTAATCTTCTTACAAAACGTCCATTTGATTATGAAAAAGAAAAATCTTTCACTATATCCATTCAGGTTACTGATTCTGGAAAAGAAAAGATAGTCGAGAATGTCGATGTTAATATTGAAAATGTGAATGAGTCACCAATTCTAGTTGGTGAAAAAGAGTTGAGTTTTAGTCATTTTGAGAATGGAGGAAAAATTATTGGCAGGCTAGATGTCAAAGATCCTGACGATAATCAATCCAGTGTAAAGTTTAAATTAACCAAAAGTGATGATAAAGATCATTTTAAGATTACCAGGGCTGGAGATTTAGCCTTCTTGAGAATCCCAGATTATGAGAATCCTGTTGATAGAAATAAAGATAATGTATACAGTGTATCATTTAAAGCTTTTGACAGTAAAGATGAGAAATTATTTGTTTCTGGTGATGTGGTTGTAAAAGTTAAGAATGCTGAAGAGACTGCTGTGGTTACCTTAGATAGTAGAAAATTTATTGCTTGGAATGTTGACCACCAGCCATACCATATTCTTATGGAGGATGCAATTGATAATTACATTACATTAAAATATACCAATGGCAAAGAGGGTGAATCAATTGAAGATGGCTCTGATGTTTCCATAAGTGAGATGGCGCCTACTGATCAGGTGATTATTGTTCAGGAAAAAGGTAACTCGGATGAGATTTATGAGATATGGTATGGTAACGGGCTTGATTTTACAATCATAGACCGTGAGCGAGTTGATTGGATATTTAGTCAAGGTATACAGAAAGTTTTGGTTTCTAAAGATGAGTATCTCACCAGCGATTCTGAAACGGTCTTTCATAATAGTGAATCAGATAGACTTATGGCTGGATATGGATCAAGTTTTTCCGTTTGGCATACAAACAATTTTAAGATGTCTCTATCCTCTTTTTCTATGAGGTCTAATCTTGTTCAATACGCTTCGAATATGAGGGTTGGTAATTCCTTAATTGGTTTACCAGGCCTACTAGCAGGTTCAAGCGAATTGGGTATTGCTACACAACGATCGGAATTTGGGTTAAGAGTACCTTTTTCATTCGATTTTGGTACCGGGAAATATGATGGGCTTGATGTTGCAAGTAATGAGTATCTAGGTCTATATGCTAGAGGGAATATTGATAATCTTTTTGGCACGAAAACCAACCTGCATGGATTGATGGGTTTCTCTTTTTATCCTTCAAGTTCAGGAGGCAAGCTTAATTCACCATCTGAAATATCTGGTGCTTCGATGTCTGATTGGACCGAAATTAAAGAAAAAACTGAAAACGTAAATATATTAGATAGCTACGCTCTTGCGGCAACAACCGTTCATGTTCCAATAAAACTTCCCTTTATTGGTAGGTTTACTGCTTCACCAGGATTTCATTATTTAAAGATAGCACATCGTCTAAAAGATAAGCGAGAAGTGGCTATCGAAGCGAATCGAGAGCTTTACGAGAGAACTTTTTACAATCAAAGACTCAATGCAGGCGAAATAGTGGATTCCATTGATACGGGGAACAATGCTTTTTGGACTCAGGATCAGCTCAATGATGAGGGTGATTCTTTTACTAGGCTTAGCTCTTTTTATATTCGTTTTGATATAGTTGGTCAAATTGGAGAAAAACCAAGACTCATTGAAAGGTTATCTTTTATGGATTTTATTCAAATATCTACGGTTCCTTTTTATGAATTTTCACTCCAATTTATATCAAGTATGAACACTATGGCAGTACTTAACCTCAATATCCGAGATGACATAGGTATATCATTTACAAGTCTTTCAAAAAATAATGATCTTAAAGGTAACTGGATGCCAGATTCAAAGTTTTGGATCGGTTTAAACTACAGATCTAACTTTTAAATATTTAATAAAGATATAATTTTGTCAATCCATAATTATTTTTAATTCTTAATGGATATGTTCTACAAAATTATTTTTAGATTTAGCGGAGATCTCATATTCTATGGGGTCTTTTTTTTTTAATAAAATTATTTATGGAATTGGTAGGTCATAATGAAGAATACTCATATCGCTCTCTTTCTTATACTTTTTAATTTTTTATTAGCTCAAGATATAATTTACGATGAGTCTGGAAAAAGATTGCGCTCGCGGAAGGTGGAGGCAGTAGTTGGAAGTGATATCGAAGCTGCTCCATTTACTACAATTATCTTAGATGGTTCAAAATCAAATCCCACTGACGGTTCTTTGACATATGAGTGGACATTTTCTCCGAATTTATTATTTCAACAAGATTATAGTTTCGATGATTTTGATTCTATGATTCCATATTTAGATTCAGAAATAAAAGTACCTGATCCAAATGGTAGAGTCAGTATTAAAAAAATCATCACCAGAAATAAATATCTTGAATTGGAGATTCCAAATGTTGAGCCTGGATTTAATTTTGAAGTAATTCTAAGAGTTCAAAATAGTCTAGGATCGCATGATAGTGATTCTCTTATTATTAAGGTTGATGATCCTATTGTATCTGGGCATGAGAGTGCATTCTCTGATGTTACTATAGCAGAAGATGGTTCGAGTTTTATTGTAACGGATGAGGGTAGCGAATATAGAGAACCGCTAACTGAAACAACAATTAACTCAGATCATTTTACAATTCAAGCAATAAATAAAAATAGACTTAATCCTATGGAAATACGCATATTAAATGCTTATATCTTTAATCATTTGAAATCTATTGGAATTAAAAATGTTCTTGATCCTAATCGTGATATTGAACCTAGTGTAAGAGTAAATAAACTTTATGAACGCTTAAGAATAGAGCCAGATACGGTCCTTGTGATTTATAATGACACGTTGTTATCTAAGAATGATCGTTCTAGCTATGTCAATGCGCCAATAGACACGTTATTCAATACAAGAGAGATTAATGATTCTTTATCAGTTACTGATACTTCTTTTATATATAGGAGATATGAAACAATTACAGATTTTGACAGCCTCAGATATACTGAGGTAGTTGATACGACGTTAGAATATAAATTTGATTGTGAATCTTTTGATTGTGCTGCTGAGAATGCTTTTTTAGAACAAGCAGGTCAGATTTTAACTTGGGGAATAAATGAATATTCTGAATTTGAATTCCACTATTTCAATCTCGAAGATATTTATCAAAGTGACCCTTTGGGTTTTTGGGATGCTAAGCCAATCGTATTTAGCCCTAGTGCGGAGAGTAAGCTTCGTTATCCAGAATCAATAGCAATAGATGCTGATGGTCACATAATTATAGTCTCAGGCAATAGACAAAGTGTCAACGAATTAGACTTCTCCATGGACCCTAAAAATGTGATATACCCCAAAGAAAGTTTAGATGATATAATGTATCCGGCAGGCGTGGCAGCAGGATTTCTTGATGATATTTATGTTACAGATAGATCTGGACATGCTGTATACAAAATATACGATGGGAAATTATCTACAGTATATTCAACTCCTCGAGATAGTGATGGACTTCTATTGGAAGGAGAGCCAAATACTCCAACAAGTATCAGGGTAGACCAAGAGGGAAATATTGTTGTTCTTTTTGAGGGTGATGGTTCTGTACATCAATTTAATGAAAGGGGGATGAGAAAGGAATTATTAAGTGCTGGGCTTATTGATATGCCATCTGATATTGCTATTTCCAGCGATGGTTCTCTTTATGTAAGTAGTTTATCTAAAAGGCAAATATTTAGAGTTGCGGTGGATGGTTCTATTATACCTATTGCTGGAACACAAAATTCTTCTACCACAGCAGTGGATGGTGTAACTGCGCTGGAATCATATCTTGGTGAGCCAGTGAGTATTGATTTTGATGCCTCAAATCGATTATATATTGCTGATAATACTTTTGGTTCAATAAGGGTTGTAGCAACTAATGGCATAATAACTACGCTTAATAGTATTGAAAATCGTATTATGAATATTGCTCAGCTTAGGGTAAGTAATCATAATCTAACTACTCTTTATGCAACACATACTCTAGATCATCGCCTGACTCGTGTTCGTTATAGAACAATATCAAACAGCAGTAAATTTGACTATATTCATTACCCATATCATATAATTGAAAAAGATGGTATATATGGTCTTGAAGAGCCTATTGATAATGCCATTAGGCTGGTTCTAGAAGATTTTTTTCCTGAAGAGAAGAAGCCCTCAATTTTTAGGAGAATAGCAGATTCTAATCGCAAGATAGGAGAATATTTTAAAAATCGTCCCCTACTCTTTGGACTATTACTAATCCTTTTAAATCAGGGAATATCTACAGCGCTCAGTGATGGTGGAGCTATTGATTTGCCACCAGATTTCCCATTTTAATTTTGTCATTTTATTAGATCATCAAAGGAGTTGATCATGAGAAAGTTCTTAATTATTTCTGTTTTGATAGGTGGTTTTACCCACGGACAGAAAAATAGCCAATCTGAATATTTAACAGACATATTGAGGAGCTCTGATAGAGTGGTTAAAAGCACCACTATTGAATCAGTACCACGACGCTTGTCCTATCAAGGTCTTTTGACCAAAGCTAATGGACAGGCTGTTGGCACTGGGTCTTATCAGATAACTTTTAAGCTATATAGGGAATCAATCGGAGGTACAGCATTTTGGGAAGAGACACAAAATATAGATATAAGTGATGGTGTCATAAATGCAACCTTGGGCGTAGTTAATCAGATTAACAATGTTCCCAGTAGTTCATATCTGGAGATTATGGTTAATGAGACAACTTTATCACCAAGGCAGGAAATGACTTCTGTGTTTTACTCGGTTGTTTCTGATACAGCAAAATATTCTCAAGCAGGTAACTATATGGACTTAGATAATAGGCCTGACCTTTCCATTTATGCAAAAGAAGATACCCTTTCAACCTATGTCAAAAATAGTAGTTTGGATACTGTCGCGTTTACAGGAAGTTACAATGATCTTTCAGACCTTCCAGATTTCTCTGAGATAATTAATTTTGATACCCTTGGTTATTATGTAATGTCTGACAGCCTTTCTTCTTATGTTCTCACTTCTGAACTTGCGAGTGTTGCTATTTCAAATAGTTATAGTGATCTATCGGGTCTTCCTGATTTAGGGCAATATGCAACTCTCGATACATTGGGGAATTTTGTTTTGACAGATAGTATCGGCACAATTGCGAAACAGAATTCAAATAATGTAGATATAACTGGAGGATCAATATCTGGAGTTAGTGATATCGCAATTGCAGACGGAGGTACAGGCGCCTCTGATAACAGCACTGCGAGGTCAAATCTTGGTCTTGAAATTGGAGTAGATATCCAAGCCTTTGACGCAGATCTTGCGGATCTTGCAGACGGTCTTCTTACAGGAAACAAAGTAGAGTATCTTGAAAATGTCACTTCCGATGTACAGGCCCAAATAGATTCTATTGGTATAAAAAGTCTTGAAGATTTAGGTATAACAGCTGATTCAACTGAATTGAATTATGTCGATGGTGTAACATCGAATATTCAAGATCAATTGAACGCAAAGCAGAATCTAAATGCAAATCTCTCAACTTTAGCTGAATTAGAGCAAAATCATGACCATTTTATCGTTTCTGATGGCACAAGCTGGGTAACCAAAGAAGGTTCCAATGCTCGCACTACATTGGGTCTTGGATCCATATCAACTCAAGCTTCAGATGATGTTTTGATAACAGGAGGATCCGTAACAGGTATTGATGATATTGGTGTTGCAGATGGTGGTACTGGTGCATCTGATATTTCAACGGCTCGAACAAATTTAGGACTTGAAATTGGAGTGGACATACAAGGGTATGATGCAGATCTGACTGACTTGTCTGATGGTACACTATCAGCATCAAAAATAGAATTTTTGCAGGGTGTCACCTCTGATGTCCAGGTTCAATTGGACTCTAAGGGGAGTGGAACAGTAAGTACATTGACAGACCTTGGCGTAACAGCAACCGCAACTGAATTAAATTATGTTGATGGCGTATCATCAAACATACAA